>JGI10211J34971_10002729_pt1 | contig 14277 bp, 25 predicted proteins | sample Etolagsediment_FD_34971 | JGI IMG/M metagenome (IMG submission 34971) | reverse complement strand
TACTCATCAGCTAACAATTTGGCAAATGTCGGTTTGGCGTTGTAGAAGTTTACTTTCTTCTTAGTGAAGATCTTATCAATCATATCCTGCCTGTATACCACGAGAGGTATATCAGGATGGTATTTCTTGAATGAGTTTATGAGTATATGAGTTCCAGCACTATAAAAGTAATTGTCGTCTACAATGGTAAAAAATACGATTGGCTTCATCTTGTAAACAAAACAATAATTGCACTTGAATCATATCTTCTAGCCGTGTAGCCCAGTTTAATCATGTGATCGACTAATTGTTGCCATGTGGGATAGTGGAACTCAATCTCAATAGCTTTTATTTTAGGAGCTACTTTGATAAAGCCTTCACTTCTCAAGATCATGTCTTCTGCCCCCTCAACATCGAACTTCATGAAATCTACCTCCTCAATACCATTCTTCTCAAAGAAGGTGTCCATCCTCATAGTCTCGACTTCTTCTCCTCCTTGGTTATAGTCATTGATAAGTGAGTTGCAGGTTAGATTGTTGTCTAGTTTGGATAACTTCATTTTTCCATCTCGATCAGCTATCGCCACATTTGCAAGTTCTACATTATCCCATTTGTTATATTCCTTGTTTTTCTTAAGGGCTTCAAAGTGTTCTGTGGAAGGTTCTATTGCATACAGTTTCTTGCAATAATCACGCATATATTTAGTAACAAGTCCTGAGTTTGCTCCAACATCCACAACAACCATGTCTTTCTTTTGGTTGAATATATCAATATAAATTCCATCAAAATAAATCTCCTGCCAGATATAGGGGAGGTATAAAGACTCAAAAGGGATCTTCTGACCGTCTCTTTCTGTTGGATAAAAAATAGCACCTAACTTAACATCGCTCATATTATTATTTAATTATTAACGCTTAAGACTTATAAATGACGGTTTACCGCTCTCTACCATCTCTTTAACCATCTTTGGAACATCCTCTTTTTCTTCAGGCCAGTATTGCTCTATGTTTGGGAAGTTATCTAATACTTGTTTAGCATCCTCGCTCCAATGAGAAATCCCATCATGTTCATAATCCTTATCTCGCCCACTAGCTACTAACTTAACAGGAATACTCTCATGATCTATATAGTTGCGAATCCATTCATATCCTCTGTAAAGCAGGAAGTTTGTAATTGAGTATATAAAGACAGTCTTACCTTCAAGGCTCATCCCAACAGCAACTCCGAGCCCCGCCTGTTCCGATGCCATTACATTATAGAAACGATCAGGAAAGTCTTCTCTTATCTTGTCAAACATTCCATAACCAAGATCGCACACTATTAAGACGATATTTTCATTCTCTTTCATTTGCTCTCTAAGTTCTCCTGCAAAATATCCTCTTTGTGATGGGTGAAATTCTTTACTCATTTGTTACCTCCTTATATTTTTGCTCGTCCATGACTACATAATGCCCATTAAAGCCTTGCAACCACTCTGGGTAGGCAAACATATTGTTTCTAACTACCAAAACGGGATAGAAGGCATTTAAGCGTGAATCTAAGTAGTCGATATCAATCTTACCCAATGCACCCATTCCGTTTGCAATAACAGCAACTTTTAGATTTTCAAGACGATTATCAGCTGCAATCCTCAACGCTTCCCATATTGCCCCCTCATTGCAAGCTCCATCACTTGTTACCAAGTAAACATCACGGTCTCTATCAGCAAGAGCCATTCCGACTGCTACAGTTTCAGCCTGACCAAGACTACCTCCTGATACATGGATGCCATTCTCAGGATCACGATTAGCATGAACGCCGTGCTTTTTAACTAACTCTCTAGCATTTGCTTTACCGTATTTTTCAAGCACTACATAATGAGCTAGTGAAGCATGTGAGTTACCTAAAACAAACACATCTTTATCACCCATTACCTCGTAACAATGATCTATAAAGTTAACAGTGCCAAGACATGAACTAAGATGACTAAGTTTATTTTCGTAAGATATATCAATTATTTCTCTTTCTAGTTTGTTCATTTTATAGCTAAGAAGTCGTCAAACTTCACAAATAAATAAGTTTCCTTATCAATCTTAATCTCATTGCCTCCCCACTTCTTGAACAAAACTTCATCTCCAACATCAACAGGCGATTTTCTTGTTATCCCGTATTCGTTATATTCATCAGGCCCAACAGCAACAACCTTGCCTTCTTGGGGGATATCTCCTACTACTACCTCTGGAATAAAAATGCCACCATCAGTTTTCTCCTCTAACTTTTTCGGCTCTACTAATACCCATCCAGAAATTGGTTTAATCATAGTTGTATATTATTATTAACTTTATCAGCTTGTTGTTTTCTCATCTCATTTCTAATATAAGTAGCCCTGTTTTTATCACCAGCTCTTACAGCTCTTATTAGTTCATCTCTTATTTTAACATTTGTCTTTGCTTCATATAATATTTGTGACATTGCTTTTTCTATTTGTTTTTTCTTATAAATTGATTTTGTGTTGTGGTAGTCCTTCCACATTTCATCCAAATCTAGTTTTCTTCCGTAGTCTAAGTTCATATCATCTCACTAATTGACTGTTTAAGCGTTTTTAATGGCTTCCAACCATACCTCTTGGCTCTAAAGTTCTCTGAGACCCATTCTGTATCGTCGTAGGCACGCAAATTACCAACAATTCTGACATTTGCCTGTTTTCCAGTCAATTCTTCCACAATTTCTCGGACTTCTTTATTGCTCGTCTTAATTCCAGTACCCAATTCAAAAACCCCTCTTGCTTGATTTTCTGATAAAACTAAAATTCCTCTACTAAATCATCCACATCTATAAAATCATGAACAGGTGCTTCTACAAAATCCATCCAAGTCCCATTCTTACATGAGTCAATTAGTTTGGGGATTAAATGTTCTTTCTGTTCTCCACTTCCTGTTACTGATAAAGGTCTAATGATGGTTATTGGGAGGTTATGGTTCTCAAGGTACGAAAGCAGTATTTCTTCAGAAGCTCTTTTAGTTCTTGAGTAAACAGTTTGTACCCTCCTCTTAACTGATGATGTGGATATAAATACAAATGATTTTATATTATCCATATCAACTGATGATAGAACATGAATCAAGTCTGTAACATTTGCCTTAACTATCTCATCCGTATCTTTGTGGTGAGACATATTCCCATAAGAACTTAAAAAGAATACTCTCTCTGCATTTGAAAAATCTGTTGTCTGAATCTCTGAATGTGGAACCGACCTAAAATTATCTAACCTCTCTACTAAATGGCTTCCTATAAATCCGCTTGAACCTGTAACCAATGTTTCCTTTTTCACCTTAAGGGTATTATACACTATACATCTTCGAAAAAAAAAAAAAAAAAAAAAAAAAAAAAAAAAAAAAAAAAAAAAAAAAAAAAAAAAAAAAAAAAAAAAAAAAAAAAAAAAAAAAAAAAAAAAAAAAAAAAAAAAAAAAAAAAAAAAAAAAAAAAAAAAAACCAACCCTCAAATGTAGCACCACAAGAAGTGTCTCCTGCACTTGTTGGGGTTAAAACCCTAACTTCAATGTCGGTTTTCTCTGGTATCTTAAATGGAATTGTAAATGGGTTACTCATCTGTATTTACGTGCGTTAAATTTAATATTATCTGCCTCCATTAAGAATTTAGCATAAGCTGATATATTTCCAAGTTTAATAACAACCCTCTCTTCCTTACTCATATTAGTTAGTTTCTCTATTTTCTTAAGCTCTTCTTTAATGGCTGATTGACTATTTGCCAAATCCCCATTAGTTATTTTTCCTTGGATATATCCATCTATTGTAGCAATTTCTTCCCCAAAACCGCCCTCATAATCTTTCCATCGATCTGATAAACCGTAGTGGTCAACTATAAAAGGTTTTCCATTCTGGGTCTCATAGTCTGTGTATGGAACTTCCACATTGTCAACAATACCACCAGAAGATGGAGTTACCTCTTTTACTTCTCGAGGTTTTTGTGTTTCTGTGGCTACTGGTTCTTTAAATGACATATATAACTAATTATTTACTTGACCCCCCGCTTGGGGCGGGGGAATCAAGGTAACACTTAAGCTGCGGTAAACCTAGCTGCAAGTGCCCAATCTGAGTTGAGCAACTTAGTAGCGTAAGAACCTGCCCAAGAAACGATAGAAATTCTACCTGCTGGAGAGTTACTGTCAACAACATTAGGAAGAATGTATAGTTTTGGTTTGTCCTGTGCGAGATCGTATACCCCGAAGGATTGATCACCATGAACATAGGTGTAGTAACGAACCACTGCTGAAGAAGCTGTGGAAGTTGCTTCTGTTCCAGAGCTGACGTCTTTATTCAAGAGCCATCTCACTTGGTACAATTCACCCATTTCACCATTGTATAAGTCTTTAATGTCGCTATAAGTCTTTCCGTTAACCCATGTAGTATCTCCTAAGAGTTGGTATTTGCTGATAGGATCAGTTTTACCCAAGAACATTCCGTCCTTGTAAGCCTTAGCTTTAGCTAACTCTAGTTTTTGAACCATCAAGCGAATGTTACAAGCATCGAGATTATCTCCTGATGCTAGTGTGTCGATTGCGTGATCATTACCATAGAAAGCGGTAGCGTTCTCCAATTCAGCTCTAACCAAACGGTTAAGAGTTTCTCCCATGTTTTGACCGACTAACTCAATCTTTTCTTTCATCGAAGAATCGATTCCAGTTAAGGTTAAGAGTTTGGAGTGGTTGGTTGTGACACCGTACTCACTCAAGGTCATAGCCACGGTACATGCGGTTATGTTACAAGTCACTGGGTTAGACATTTCTCCAATAGGAGAGGTCACAATGCCTAGAGGTTGGTAACGAGTAAAGTTTACTGTTCTACCCTCATTGGCGGGATGTGTTCTAACCTGTGCACCCTCCTTAAGAACTAATTCATATTCTGCTCTTTGCAAGAATACTTTTTCGTAATAAGTAGATACTTCAGGACTTAATGTAGAGGTTAAGTTAGGGTTTGTTGCCCCACTCATTCCTTGTCCGACTGCTGCCATAATTTATTTCACCACCTTTCCGACGTATTTAAGCTATTACAATTCCCAAGTCTTGCTCTAGCTCTTCAATAGACTTTTGATCTACTGTTTTCCCTTCCTGTTTGACAGACGTTGGTCTGAGGGCGGACTCCGATACCTGTTTCGCCATCGTCTCGGTAGCCTTACCAACTTCTTTAACAACTGCCCCCTTATAGGGCTTCATCAGCTTGTCAACGTAGGTCTTGACTGATGCGGAGTACGGATTCTGTTTGATATAAGACTCCGTAGCCTCAGTTATTGCTTCAGAAAGTTCCGAATTAAAGTTATCACTATCAGGGTCAAGCTCTGAATAGGCCTTAATCACATCTGTGGCTTCGTTGTTAATCCTACTGACAGCTTCTTGTTGCTTCATCCTTAGACTAACTAAGGCATCTGCACGACGCATCACGTCGGATTGATACTGTTCTGGACTAATTTCGTCACCTGCATTGAATGTTGGCGTATACTCTGGCGTTTCTGCTGGAGTAGTCAACTCTTTCAAGCGTTCAGATAGCGATTTAGCTTCTTCTTTTGCTTGGTTGCGTTCTTTTACAAGTTCACGCACCCTATTAGAATAACCCTTTTTAGGTTCTTCCTTTTCTGTTTCTTCCTCATTTTGACTTTCTTCTTCACCCGTCGGCTCAGATTCAATCTCAGGGGCTTCCTCAGTCGCTTTTGGTTCATCCACTGACGGGGTGGGCAAGCTGACCTCTTCCTCAGCTTCTGTGTTTAGCGTCAAGTTGTCTTCATCAGACATAGTTTTGCTATTTAATTGATAACGCACCGATTATAGATCGTGCGATGGTGTCTTTAGCCTAGCAAAAGGCTAGTGCTTACTCTCCTTAAAGAGTAAAAACTAACGCTTTACTAAGATTGGGCGACCTTTATCGTCCAGTCCTGTTAATATCCTATCTATTCCTATGTAAGTGGCGTGATGTAACTCACAACTCTTACATACTAGATATGGTCCTTGTTGTCGCCATTCGTGTTGTTCGTTTGGCTCGAACTTAAACTCTGGTTTGTCAAAGTCCAGAACTTCTTCAAGTTCTTCATTTTGATCCGTCATTTTCACAGGCTTCGACGGCATCATCCACTTTATTTAATAATCTTTTGATAATGTCTTGAGTCATGCTAATTACTAGAGTGTTCCTTCCAATCTCTTCAAATGAGGCTCCTCCAGCTATTGCCTGCTTGTTAATGTCGTCAAGCTCTTTAGAAGCCCTCTCTGCTATATCTCTAAATGTTTTCCATCCTGCTGAATGACTCATAGTAAATAGTCTCTGCTCTTCTTCTGAGGCTTCAGGGTTTGAGTTCTTCTGTTTAATCAGAGAAGGAACATTTGTAAATACTGGTTTTAAAGCCTCGTTGCTCATTGCATTGGGTTAACTGGTAATCCTTGTTGCATTGGGTCCATCATTTCTTGAGGTTGTGGTGGTACACCGCCCTGCATCTGCTGTAATGCTTGTTGGAAAGCTTGAGCGTCTTGATCCAATACCTGCTGACCTATTTCCTCTTCTTTCTGCTCTTCTAAGATCTTATCCCAATCCTGAATACCCGAGTTAGTAATACCTCTCTTAAACAGCTCACCAAAGTTAAATTTAAACCCGCTTCTTTGTAGGGCAATATCTAGCATGTTACCGTTTGGACCCTCACTCTTAAGATATAGTGAAATGTACTGTGCCAAATTTTCTCTCTGTGCGTCTTGATCGTTTGCGTATGTAGACCCTGATACTATTTCCCAATCATAAAGGGTTGATCCTACTTTCTTACCACCAATAGATAGTTTTCCTGTCTTTTCATCGTACATCTCGGCAATCTCTGGATATTCTTTGGAAAGCTCATCAATCTCGTCCTTAAACATTCTAATTGCTATAGTTGAGGATTGTTTCTTGGCCACCAAATTAACCATCTTCTTAACTACTGAAGATAAAAACCTCTCCATGTAGTATCTATCTGCATTATCTCTAGTGTTTTCCCTTGCTCCTTGCATCTTAAGAGCTTCTGGTGTTTTGCCTTGTCCTGCATCAGTTCCTTTTGTCACCGTAGTATCTGAAGTGCCAAATAGATTAAGAATTGAGGCATTGGCTACCGAATAGGTATTGTTGAAAGTTGAAATTCCTTGTGGGTTTAATTGTATTGGTGACACGGAGTTTCCAACAGCATTTCTAACCATCCATTTTTGAGCGGGACCCCACTTAATAGAACTCATTTGTGCGATGTTGTCCTTGTTTATCAATACTGGTGGAAAAATAGACATCTTAACCGAGTCAAGATATAAGTTCCAAACCGAGTTCATTGTCATTTGCATAGGTGCTCCTCTTTCCATATCAGAAGTGCCAAAGAAGTCATCAATCAGGGGAATTGAGTATTTACAAACAACAGGAAGCTCACCGTTATCATGTGGATTTTCCATCTCTCTAAACTCTAAATCAGCATCGACACAGTAATCAGTCCACTTATCTTTTTCATACATAGATAAAACCTCAAAATATCCCGATCCCTTAGTTGCCGATTCATTGGAATAATGATCTTCTTCTCTCTTGGTCTTGGAGTCTGAGTCTCTGCTTTGTTTTGATCCTGAGTTGTCCTTTAGTTTTCTTATTATCTCTGGGATGTTCTTATAGCTCTTATCTTTCTTAAGTCCCTCAAAGAATGATAATGGTCTCCAACTTCTAACAATAATGTAATCACTATCCTCAATAGACATAGCTCCCACCTGTGGGAATACATCCCTTATGTTAAGCATCCACAAATCAGGTCCAACATATCCATTCTTATTTACAGTCCAGTCAACAAGTCCAAAGAAGTTACCATATACCCCAGAATAAATATCCATCATCCTAAGCTTGGTTAGGAAATCAAATTGTGAGTTAGCATTTAGGAATATGTACTTATCAAGAATCAAATCCATTAGTTTAGAACTACCTTCATCATTCTTAGAAATTGCTCTTACCTTACCCGTAGGAAGTTGTGCCATTACTCTATATCCTCGCTCATAGTTAAGAGTGGATAGTCTATGATCGAATACTTGAGATTTTGTCTTACTTGATACGCCGTCTGCTATCTGGCCGTGATTGATTTGCTCTAGTTTGTCCCACAAATCTCTTTTCTGGCTTAGAAAATCTTCTGCTGCTTGTTTTCTTTGTAGGATTGTATTCATATAAAAAAAGACACCCTGTTGCGAGTGCCTTATGTCCGTTAATACGGTATTAGCTTAGTGGGAGTATATCAACCAATTCTATATCTTGTCAAGCTCACGACCGTTATATTTCTTGCGTTTGTTCTTAACTAGGTTGATTGTGTCGTACTTAACAACCCCATCTTTTATTTCACAGCTAAGCGTCAAAGTGCCAAACTGTGAGGATATAACCTCATTCTCAACTAAAATGTGTAATGGTAAGTTCTTGGATAACAGCTGGTTTAAGATTAATGTACTTTGTTCGAGGGTCAATGTATTCCACTAAATTATAATCAACAATGTTTCCAGCGTTAAACCTTAGTGTGAATGTTATTCTACCATTTTGCCTCTTCTTAATATCATCTTCAATATCAATATGGGCAGGAATATTCCACTTTCTTATTTCTAGTGAGTGCATTAGTAAAATCCTTCATTAAATAGTGATGAGTCGTCTGGTGCATCCTCGTGGTCTTCTACTGCCATCATTGAAGTTATGGCATATCTACAGTTGTGAACCAATATCCCATTCGCAAAATATTCATGATCTTCCTCGACTGTTAGATCGTAGACGTTCTCTCTCCAACTTTCTCCTATATCTAAGTGCTTTAGCTTTACAGTTTTGATGGCAGTACTTAGAGACCCCCGCATGTCTTGTTTTATAAACTCCCCCACACTGTTCACAGATAAGTTTTCTATAAGTAGTTCTGTTCTTCCAAGAGTTTTTTCCATGTTGTCTATGCCATTCAATCCCCTCTGGTGATTTGTGCCAAAAGACAGCTTTTTTGATACCAGCCTTCTGAAATCTGATAAACCACTCTGGATTTTCTTTAACACGTCTTTTACAGTGTTCAGATAAATGTTTATTTTTTTCAACCAACATAAGATTTTCAGGTCTGTTATTCCATGCGTTGCCGTCCTTATGGTGTGCATGAAATCCTTTGGGTATCTTTCCGTTATAGAACTCATAAACGTCCCTGTGCATTCTTCTATTGGAGCAGGAAAAGTATTTTTCTCCTCGGTATAGCTTATATTTCCTATTGTTAAATGATTGCTCAAGTAGAGAGTCATCCCTGACTTTAATTTTGAAATCTTTATCCATCCCTTGTTTGTTTTTACTTTATGATCTTTAGTTGCCTTGATTTTAATACTAGACGTATCTAATTGCAACAAGTATTCAGATACTAGTTTCATACCGTTATTATGTTTATGTGTAACTCTTCTGAATCCAGATGAAGTCTTAACAAGATCACCAACTGATATGTCTAAAATCTGTTTATTGCCCAAAATGGTTTCTATCTGTGTATCTCCTGTAAAACAGGCATCATTGAAATGATCGAAGCCTACATCAGGCGTGTTAGTAACATGGCCGTCTTTATCAACCAACCACAAGTAGTTACGGTATTCCTTGATGCCATTAAGACTCCTCTTCGTAATACTTATCCTTTGATCTTGTACAAACTGTATTCCTTGAAGAACTGAACCCTGTCCTTTAGTGGATGGCATGATGTTAACTCCATAACTCCTAATTTCGTCAATGCTCTTAGGTTCTGCACTATCAGCTATTACTAAAGCCTTACTTTCTTGATTGAGTAGGATGTCTGCTATCTGCTTGTTACTTAATCCCTTCTGGTATGTAATTTCATCTAAAATAAAGCCACCATTATATCTATAAACGGCTACAATCGCTGTTGGGTCATTGGTATATCCAAAATCTAGTCCAAACCTTTCAAGCCGTGCTTCGTGTGGTATCTCATCTATCTGTTGCCATCCTTTATAAATTGACCCCTCACTCTCGGCAACCTTCCCTTCTCCATAAATGCTCCACCATTGCTTCTTGCCTTTATTCTTCTCAATCTCCTCTACTTGCTCACTTGTTAGGTGGGGGTTATCTTTGTATGTGGAGTGTACCCATAAGCACCTAGGGTCATTCTTTAATTCTTCGTGAGCCCAGAACTCTCTTGTCGGGTTAAAGTCTATAAAAATAGTCTTCTTGGTTCTGACAAATAGGTGTCTTGCTATATCATAGGATATGTTTTGTGCCTCGTTTAAAAAAAGGAAGTCTCTTTCAGGACCGTGCACCTTATCTGAGTTATCAGCACTAAAGAACTCTAACAACCTGTCTTCTGCTATTGTGTGAACTGAGTCTGTCTTATTCCACAACTTCTCATCCCACATCTTCTGTGATTGTAAAATGCGTTTGTAATCTCTTATTGCACCCTTTCTTAGGTGGGGGAATGTCTCCGATACTACTGATGTTATAGATGGTCTTGAGTTGGTTATATGGTAAAGCGAGGTTAGTATGCTGTGTGTCTTACCACTTCTAGTACCCCCCTCGTGTACTATGTATCTATATCCATCAAGAAATCCTCTTGTTGTCTGAGCTATTAGGTCCTTCATAAAGTTGTTCTAGGTTTTGTTTTGCCTCTTTAGTTTGTACTGTAAATCTTGGTATTAAATGTTCGCCATCTTTTCCTGTCATCTCATTTCTCGTACTAAATTCATTCTTCATCCTTCTCTCGGCCCACCACTTAGAAACATCAATATCACTCTTTTTTATAGCTCTTACAAGTACCATTTTGGCTACTACATCGGGATAATTCTGAGAATCGGTCATCAATGTCGAAAACTCTTCGCTGTCTTCTAACCAGTTGTAGTAAGTCTGTCTGTCAATTTTAGCGATACGGCAAGCTTCAGATATATTGGCTCCGTCTTCAAATGCTCTTACTAAATTATCGACTACTTCATCTGTATCTTTCCACTTCCTCCCTAGTGATTTTTTTGCCTTCTGCATTAAGGATGTCTGCAATGGTTCCTTTAACTGTAAAGACTCTGTTAACGGTTCCGTCTTGGTTGTCGTGGTCTTCTGTTTTAGTGACTGTTCCATCTATTCTGATTATAACATCATCACCCAAATTCAACTCTCCGTCTAAAACAATCTGTCCCGCACTAACCTTTAATAGCTTTTCGTTTACTTTCATTTTCCTTACAAATTAAACATACAGAACCAAACCAAGTTGTTACATGGTGGGGTATCTCATTACCGCACTTATAACAGATATGTTTCCTGTGTTTATTCTCATCTTCCACTCGGATCACATTTCCTCCTAGTGTTGGCATCACCTCATCCATTTTTCTTTTTATATTCACTAATTATTTTAGAAGTCCACTCAGGGCTTCCTCCCAATAACTTTGAAAGTTGAACAACTGTTGCTTTAGGAAATAGCTTGTGGTGTTCAATTACCCTCTCTGCCAGTCTCCTTCTCGTATTATATGCCATCTGTTCTTTCTACCATGAGTGCTAATACATAACCGCCCTCTCCAAGGTCTACAAGGTACTTATTACCCATGTCTTTAACAAGCCTTCCTTCTTTTAGCTCATGGTGTTTAGCTTCTTTCCTCATCTTTGTAATCACGACCATTTGACCTTTTATCATGTGTTTATTTATTTAATAATTGGCTCTTTACCTTTACTCCATATTCTATAACCTAATAATCTATTAAGTATTTTAACAATAAAGTGTATTGATTGTCTTAGGTTTTTATTCATAGTCTTTTAACCTTGTGACTCTTTTCATATTCATCTAAGGCTTTATTGACTTTTTTTACCTCTCTCCAGCAAACATCACACACCTTAACACTCTTGCCAGCGTCATTCCATCCCTTACGGATTAGATAGGGAATTGAATAGATGGCTAAACCAACAGCCACACCCCACACAATCCCCCAAGTAGCACCCCAAAATAAATCAATCATAAGTTTTATTTAATTAGTAATTCAGTCAATCCCCACCCGAACCCCCAAACTATTAAGATTATAAGAAGAAGTACACCTAGAGTAGACAGTGTTAACCTCCAGTTTTCATCAAGACCAATTACTAGGACTATTAAATATACCAAGACAAATGGGGTCATGGATAATATGGGTAGTATGTTGTTCATAATAGTTTTAATTTTTAACAATCTACTGTCAACTCTAGTGTTAACTCCCTATCCTCCCGATTAAGTCGGGAGGGCAGGGGGCTAAATTCTACTGATTGCCTTGACTGCCCACATGACAGTTTGCTCAAGGTTGGTTCTTGCTATGTTCATCAGTCTTGAAGCTTCACTTCTCTCCTCTAGTGAAACTACCTTGTTAAACATTCTCAAAAGATTGGCACTATGAAGTTTAATGTTCTCAACTTCATCTTGTGCTTCCTTGCTCATGGTTCTGCTTTCAAAAATAGCCATCTCTTTTGTTAGGTCTACTCCATCCTCATTTTTTTCATCCATTTACTTTTCACCCCCTCTTTTATTTAATTAGTAATTGGTTTTTAGTTGGCATGGTTATCTCCCCTTCTGTTTTATTCATTGTTTATTTTTTAATTTATAACCACCAGATAAATAATCAAATAAAATTTGCATCCCATCACATCCAAACTTAAAGACATACCACTTACCATTAATTATAAATTCCCTATTCTTATTATTTGAATCCACCTCAATAAAAAAATTCATTATCTCTTTTATCACCACATCAAATGTTTCCCTCTTCCCTCTTTGATAGGCTTGGTCTACTACTTTGGAGATGAAGTCTTTAAGTATCTTGTCGCTATCTCCTCCAAAGTGGCGAGGTTTTACTTTTACGACAGTATCAATTCTTGGGTCATACCATTCCAAATCTAGTTCATCAAATTCCTCCTCCCATTTCCTCTTGTTTAGTGTTGTGTCTGACATGGTTTTTATTTAATTGATATAAAATTATTATTTTCAAACAGTCTAATTTTACTTGGTGCAATAAACGCAACAAAAGGTATTACAGCACAAGCAAAGAATACTATTAAAAGAATGATTGGTAGGAACGCCCAACAAATTGTTGCTGTTACTAAAAATTTAATTATTCTCATAGTTCTTTTTATTTAATTGTTAAAATCTGGTAGCCTGGGGTGAGGGTTTACGCTTTCCCCTTCACGAACTATCGACCAACTTTGCGAAGTATGACCTTGCTTTCTCCCAAGCTATCAAATTTCAATGTACTTTTAACAAAGCCTTAACCAAGTTTTACTTTTTTTTGTACTGCTTTTTTGCTGTACTAGCTCCACTTCGTTAAGGTTTTGCTGAGCCGATGCCACTTCAGCTCAGATGTGTCTGCGTTAGCACTCGGAGCCATCGTCGTTTACTGTCCCACGATCAATGGCTATCATAAGAAGCCTGTCCTCTTCTTGTTTTTCTTTTTTAATATCTTTTACCGCTTTAATTCTAGCCTCTTCAAATACTTTTCGTCTTAAAGAGTCGTTTATATATACAAATCTATTTCCTACTATTACTTGACTCATTTTTTAGCTTCTTCTAGTTTTCTAATAATCTCATCGACTTCCTTTAACACTTCGTCAAGTTTGACATACTTAACTCCGTTTACTTCTATTATTTCAAAGTTTTTCATATAACCATAGATAATTTCTGATTTTCTAGCAAGTTCATCTCAAGGATAACTGCTTGCTTCTCTTCTATACTCATCTTACGGTATTCTGGGATTACTTCTATTGCTGGCTGTCCTAAACCTGCAAGGTAAAGATCAGTAGCGTTTTTCACTTTAATAACAAGATCTTGTGGGATGTTGTTCATGTTGTTTATTGATTGATAACTGTCTTAAATATACTTCCTTTTGTGGAATGTGTCAAGTATCAGTTTTTTAGTTCATTAGCCACGTATCTTACGTATCGGCTACTCACTTTAATACCTCTATCCTCTAAAATCTTTGCTATCTGTTCAGATGTATACTTGCGTCTATATTCTTTGACTTTTAGTAACTTAATTATTTCCTGTTTTGTATTCATTTTGTATAATATGTCTTGCCGTCAATGTAGGGCGTTGTTTCCCTTGATAACACATTGGCGGTATTTTTATTTAATTTTTAATGTTTGTGTCTGTGAGTTTATTTGATCCCCAGCCCAAAAGAAGTCGCTACAAGTGTAGTTTGTGTTGTTTAGACTGTTAAAGACTGAGGCTGACTTACAACTACTAAACCAGATAAGAGGAGACATAACCGTAAAAATAGTCAAACCAATTAAACCAACCACCGCAGTTATTAAAATGATTCCTTTAACAAGTTCTAT
>JGI10211J34971_10002727_pt1 | contig 14278 bp, 19 predicted proteins | sample Etolagsediment_FD_34971 | JGI IMG/M metagenome (IMG submission 34971) | reverse complement strand
CCATTGTTTATCGCATACTCCATTGAAGTATCTTGATAAGCTACAAGAGTACTTGGAGCCAAATTACCATTGCTGTCAAGTTTTTGGTAAGTTCCTGTGTTTTCAAAAATAAGTTCAGTATGTTTTTCTGAAACATTTGCAGTTGCCACTGAGTCAGAAGTTCCAAAAACACCTACTCCAAAACTACCGATTTGTGCGGCAAAGTAAGCTTGAGGAGAGACTTCAACAGACTTTCCATCCATCTCGATGATGACGTCTTTACCTGCATACAGATTGTCTACATCATCTTGTGTTAAAGATGTAAGATCGCCTGAGGCCTTGTCTAATGTATCTAAAAACCCTGTGTCATCAAGAGACTGAATAGATGCTCCAGCACCATGATCATGAGCTGAAACACCCCCACCAAAGGAGATTTCTACATCGTACTTTGCTTTTGCAAGGAGTGCAGGATTGTTGTAAGTAGCTACAGAGTCTGCAGAGTTAGCAACTCCGGCACCACCCATTGAGATAGCTTGGTAACCTATGGTTTGAAACTGCATAGCTTGTAGTGCAGTAGCACAAGAAAGAAGAGCAAATGAGAGAAGTGAAAGTTTTGTTTTCATTAAAAATCCTAATGTTTGTTTGTAATACTGTACCATAATTTTTATCAAATGAATAAATTATTTAACTACTTTAGAAATTCTAAAATAGTAGAGGCAGGACGACCTATGATAGCTTTTGAGTTTTTTATGATTACCGGGCGTTCAATAAGTTTTGGGTTTTGTGCCATTGCTTCTATGAGCTTCTCTTCATCATTTTCATTTTTTAAATCTAACTCTTTATAAACAGCTTCTTTTGTACGCATCCACTCTCTTGCACTTTTAAATCCAAGCATTTTTAAGACACTTCTAATCTCATCAACACTCAAAGTATTATCAAGATATTTTATAATCTCGCTTTGGCATCCACTCTCTTGAACTAGAGCTACCCCCTCACGTGATTTTGTGCATCTTGGGTTATGCCAGATTGTAACTTTACTCATGATATTCCTTTTTTTTCGTATTTTACACTATAATTTCTCTAAATATAAATAAAGAGGCTCTTGTTTATGAAAGATAAAAAATATGCAAAACTAGCAGACTTTGGTCGTGAACTACTGAGTGCACAGTCAATAGAAGATGGCCTTCCTCTTATATCTCGCTATGCAAAAGAGGTCATTCGAGCCGATAGATGCTCTGTATTTATTTATGATAATACATCACACGAACTCTGGACAACATTAGCTGATGGGATAGAAAAAATAATTGTAAATAGCGACAAGGGGATTATTGGCTACACGCTTCAAGAGAGAACTCCGCTCATAGTCAATGATCCATATAGGCATGAACATTTTTTGTCTGAGGTAGATAAAGACACTGGCTATAAAACTCAAAGTATCATTACAGCACCTATTTTTAACTCAAAGAGAGAGATTATGGGAGTTCTTGAACTTCTCAACAAAGAGGGTGGCTTTAATGATGAAGATATGAAGTTTATGATCTTTTTTGCGCATTACATAAGCGGATTTTTGGAGTTAGTTAATGCTTACAAATCAGAAGAGGAGATGTAGCTACAATGAATAGATTTAAGAAAATTGCAGAGTTTGGAAAAGAGTTGATGCACACAGAGATACATAATACTCTTGACCTTATAACTAAAGCGGCAAAACACCTTGTACATCCCGACAGATGTTCTCTTTTTATCCTAGATAATAAAAATATGATACCTTGGACAAAACTAAGCGATAGAGTCGGGCGTATTGTGATTGCTCTAGATGCTGAAATAGCAGGAGACAGCTATAAGTGCATGAGGAGAATTTATGCAAGATGACTTAAAAACACTTACATTTTTTGCAAATTATGCAAGTGGAAACCTTGAGCTTTTGTTGATGAGTGAGTGTATTTAATGAAACCGTTTAAATTATTTTCTCTTGTTTTACTTCTTCAGAACTTACTTTTTTCTCAAAGTTTAGAGCCAAGGCTCTATGCTAATGCTCCTACAGATTTAAACTTTTTGGTTATTGGATATGTTAAGTCTTTAGGCGGTCTTGAGCTAAATACTCAGCTAGACCTTCAAGATGCAAAGCTTGATGTAGATGTTGGTGTACTTGCTTTTGCAAGAGGTTTTGATTTTTTTGGCAAGAGTGCAAAAGTAGATGTTTCACTCCCATACATGTTTCTTGGAGGGAGTGCTTTTTACAATGGTGAAAAAGTCACTAGAAGTGAAAATGGTATAGGTGACATAAAGGCAAGAGTCTCGGTAAACCTTTATGGTGCACCCGCTTTAAAACTAAAAGATTTTTCAAGTTATACACAAGATTTCATTGTGGGAGCAAGTCTACAGTTTACTTTTCCAAGTGGAGCTTACGATAAGGCAAAGCTGATAAATGTTGGAAGAAACATGTATGCTGCAAAGTTGGGTTTAGGCAGTTCAAAACGCTTTGATAATCTCATAGTAGAACTTGCAGTCGATGCAGAGTTTTATAGTAAAAATAGTGAGTACTACAGGAGAAGTATATATGAGCAAAAGCCAGTCTACTCAGTACAAACTCATCTCATTTATACTTTCAACAGAGCACTTTGGATGGGATTAGATGCAAACTATTTTATGGGAGGAGAGACAAAACTTAATGGTGTTTTACAAGACAATGGCTTAGCAAATTCACGTTTTGGGGGAGTATTGGCATTAGCACTCTCAAAGTCTAACTCCATAAAAATTTCGGCTAGTAGCGGTATAAGCACAAGAGTTGGAACAGACTTTACCACTGCAGGTGTTTTTTACCAGTACAGATGGGGTGGAGGCTTATAGCCCCTGTTTAGTTTAGCCACTCTTTAAGAGCTGCTTTAATTCTAGCAGATGCCTCCAGCTCTTTTTTTAACTCTAAGTTTTCTAAGTAAAACTCTATAGCTCTTCGCATTGGTGCAGGGACATCTCCTGCAGAGAGTACAGCTATAACATCTTTTGCCTCATAGCCTATAATCTCAGCAAACTCAGGGTATGTTACACCAAGTTTACTACAGGTAAGTGTAAGGATACTTATGTCTTTAGGCTCTGCAGTATGGTGAGGTTTTGATGGCTCTTGCATTTGAGGCATAGAAACCTCTTCTATCTCATCCAATGCACCCACCTCAAACATAACATTTACAAGTTTTGGCTCAAGTGCTACAACTCTAGCATTTAGCATATACTCAGGAAATGCAGCTCCCTGAGGAAGTGTTACAATAAGCTTATGGACTCCATAAACACTTTCGCTTCTTACTTTTAGAATGTCAGAACTAGAGGGCATCTCAAGAAAAACAGATGTGTCTGAGAGAACATCTTGGAGTGCTTCTTGTGCATGCTCAGGACTAAGGGGAGTACCTTTGAGTGCTCTTGTTTCGTAAGGTGTGTTTTCAAATATAGTTGATTTTTCTTGCATAATTTTCCTTTAATATGGCGATATTATATCTTATTTCTTTGTTGCTAAGAGATTGCCTTACTTTACTCGCAATAACGAAGAGTAGTCACTCAAAAGCTTCAACCATGGCGCCCTTATCCAATCCCATTAGTAGCTATAATGCGCCTGATATGCAAGACTCATAACGCCAAGTGCATAGTTTGAAGAGTTGTTATATCTCATTATCTTCGCTGTGTACTCTTTCATATGCTTAAGCTCTGGTTTTCCTTTTGTAAAGCAGTTGTAAACTTTTCCTGTTCTGCTTCTCTCATACACAAAAGAGGCATCTTCATTTTTAAACTCATACTCATACCACTCTTGTTCTACTTTGGGTACATCTTCCATCTTATCCCAGTCTATAAGTGTGTCAAAGTCTGCTTTTAGATGTAAAAAACTTGCTGCTGAGACGATGGCATCTTCCATCTTTGTAAGGTCAACTCTCTCGCTCTCATAAGCTACAGCATAAACAAAACTATTTGGCATAAACTGAGGAATACCAACAGCTCCTGCATACGAAGATGGAAGATTGCACTGCTCAGGTTTTAGCCCCTGCTTATAACAGTGGGTAATGATAGTTGCCATGTTTGTCTTACCCATTTTCAAAAGCCACTTCTCTCTTGGTGTTTCACCTTTTGTTCTTACAACCATAGTGTTAAAGACTATAAATGCATCGTGGCTTGGTTTGATTTTTCCTAGCTTTGTCTCTTTTAGAAGTATTGCTGCGATGATTTCACGGTTTACACCATAAGTTTTTTCAGCGTAGTCATAAACTTCTTTGTACTCTTTGAGGTTTTCAACCATCTTAGGAATGTAGCTTACAAGAACATTGTTTGCTTTTTTCTCCTGTGTCGCATGGTGTTTTAGTTTACTTGGTTGAAGATACTTCCAGCTCACTTCATCAAACTTCTGTGTTTTAAAGTAAGACATCAAAAATTGGTTTGCATATTTGTACGAAACACCACTCTTTACAGCACTTTTACAAACATCTGTATAGTCTGGGTTTTTAAATGCACAGTTTGTGTATTTTGCATCGAGTAGGCTTGCGAGGCTTAATAGTAGCAATATCTTAAATTTCATCATTTATCTCTTGTAATCTTTTTGGTGTTCCAATATCATACCATCTCCCACGAAAAAGTTCGCCGCTTACTTCATGTTTTTCTATGACTTCTCGAAGAAGCGGGCCAAGTCGGGATTTTTGTAACTCTAGGCTTTGAAACAGTTTTGGATTATAGTAGCCAATGCCTGAAAAGGTAAATGTATTTTTTCCCTTATTCGAAACATCAGAACCATCTAAGCAAAAATCGCCTTTGTGATTATGTGGTGGGTTTACGACTAATATAAGGTGAGCTGTGCTTCCCTTTAACTCAAACGTACTATCAAACTCATACTCGCAAAACACATCGCCATTTACAACTAAAAAAGGCTCATCTCCTAAAAGCGGAAGTGCTTTTAAAATTCCGCCAAGTGTCTCTAGCCCACCCTCTTTTTGCTCATCTGAGTACAAAATCTTCACTCCCCATTTTGAGCCATCACCTAATGTTTCTGGGATTTTGTAGCCTAAATGAGCCAGATTTATCACTATCTCTTTGAAGCCATTCCTTGCTAGTTTTTCAATGTGGTAAACGATGAGAGGCTTACCTTTTACCTCTAAGAGCGGTTTTGGGAGAGTATCTGTGAGTGGTCGCATTCTCTCACCACGACCAGCTGCGAGTATCATCGCTCGCATTAAAGCTCTTTTAAAAATGTGTAGAGTGCTTGTGTCTCTACGTACTTCTTAGCAGTCTCAAGAACATACTTTAAAACAAGGGGAATATCTTTTAGATAGCCATCCTTAGCATCACGAAGGTACAAACGCGAGAAAACGCCAAGCACTTTTATGTGGCGTTGTAGACCCATAAAGTCAAACCATTTTATAAACACAGCATCACTTACNTCTAAACCTTTTTTNTCTCTAAAGTAAAGGGCGAGTTTTTCTATCTCTTTTGGGTCAAACTCAATGTAGCAGTCTTTTAAAAGTGAGACAAGNTCATAAGTAAGAGCACCACTCATAGCATCTTGGTAGTCTATAACTCCTATCTCTTTTTTTGGTGTTAGTAAGATGTTTCTCGAGTGAAAATCTCTATGGACAAAAAAGTCTTGAGGTTGAGAGAGTACTACATCTGAGATTGACTTGAATGTTTAGATCNTTATAAGCTGTGTTTGCTCTGCACTCGGCTCTTTTTTGAGCAAGCCTTTTAAGTACCACTCCTCCATCAAATCCATCTCAAAAGTTAAAAACTTTTCATCATAAAGAGGTAAGTTTTGTGTCTGGGCATTTTGCATAAGTATGATTTCATCAATAGCATTTTTATAGAGTTCGTGGTAGTTTTTTTCATTTAAAACATTGAGGTAGTGAGTGGAGCCAAAATCCTCTATGATGAGATACCCAAGCTCTAAATCTTGCTCGAAAACCTTTGGTGCTCTTACTCCCGCGTTTAGAACTCTTTGCGTTACATCCAAAAAAGGCTTGAGTGAGTCAAGCTCAAGTGAGGAGTCCATCACTATGAAAGTCTGCTCATCTTTTGCAAGTCGGTAGTACTTACGAAAACTCGCATCCGCCGAAGCAACACTAAATGCATACTCTTTGTATGGCGTTTGTGCTAACCACTCTTTTAGATTTTCTAAGTTTTTCTCATCCATAAACCGCTCCCAAAACCGACTCTTTTTTTGCACCACTCACACTACTCAGCTCTACGACTTCGTTCATTACCCCGTTTATAAGCAAACCAAGCAAATGCCATCGCTTCAAGTGCATCACTATTTACTCCGAACTCTTCGCTATGTTTGACTTCACAACTGCAGAGTGCTTGAAGTCTTTGCACTAGAAAAGCATTTTTCGCTCCACCTCCGCAGAGTATAAGCTGTGAGAGTCTGCTCGCGTTTACATCTTTTGCTATACTTTTTGCCGTTAGTTCCAAAAGAGTTCTTTGTATGTCTTGCTCATCTATGGTGTTAAATATAGGCAAAAAACCGCCAAGCCAGTTTTCGTTGAAATACTCTCTTCCAGTGCTCTTTGGAGGGAGTTTTGTAAAGTACTCATCACTAAGCATTTTTGAAAGTAAATCTTCCTCAACTTTTCCGCTTTTAGCAAACTCTCCATCCCTGTCATAAGCTTTGCCCTGTGTTTTTTGCATCCACATATCGAGTAGGACATTGCCACAGCCAGTGTCCCAACCTTGAAGTTTCTCGCCAAGTATACTGAGGTTTGCCATGCCACCGATGTTTAAAACGCCAACTCTCCCCTCAAGATTCGAGAACAAAAATTTATGAAATGCAGGAGCAAAAGGAGCACCTTGTCCACCATTTGCAATGTCTGCATTTCTAAAATCTGTGATGGTTTTTATGCCAGTTCGAGCGACCATGATATTTGCATCGCCGAGTTGCATAGAAAATGGGTACTCTGCGTTTGGCTCATGCCAGAGAGTTTGTCCATGAAGTCCGATGGCGTTTATTGTTTTTGAGTCGATTTTGTTAGAGTGGAGAAATTGTGTCACTTTATCTGCAAAAAGAGTCCCGAGTTTATTGTGAAGTGTGCCGATGGCTTGAAGTGAAGTAAGTCCACCAATAAGCTCTAAAATCTCCTCTTTAAGCTTCGTAGGAAATCGATACTCTTCATAAGCTAAGAGTTTGCAAGCCTCTGCAGTTATCTCACAAAGAGCGATGTCAATCCCGTCCATACTAGTACCAGACATAATACCTATATAGTGTTCACTCATAAACTTTCCCTTGTACTTTTTGTAATTATAGTCAAATTTATTTGTGTGCTTCTATTTAAAGATCATTAAATGTCACTCTTCACATCTCAAGAGATGTGAAGAGATGGAGTGTTTTGTATCTATTTTTCGTCTGCAGGGTCATTATAGTTGAGTGTGGGGAGAAAGTATGCTGTTAGTAAAAGGGCACTGCTTAGGACAAGGACTATGGCAAGATCGTAGCCACCAAAAAGGTCACTGAGTCGTATTTTTCCTAAATCTGGTCCTATGATTTTTTCTATCCAAGGATAAGCTACAGTAAAAACTGCACCACCTAACATACCTCCAAGGACTCCAACAAATGCATCGACTCTTCCCTCTGAAACTGAGACAAAAAAGGCGGAAGGACATTTGCCTAGTATAACTAAGCCGATTCCAAAAAGAATACCACCTATGATGATACCACCAAGTAGAGTTGGTTTTATAGCATAAGTAGCATAGCCAGCATCTACTAAAAAGTAAAATCCAAGACTAGAAAGAGCAACTGTAGTCATCGCCATTCTAGGAACGAGTGTATCTTCAAAAATCATAAACCCCGCCATCTTCTCAAACTTGTCTAAACGCGAGTAGAGAATGATAGCACCAAAACAAAAGCCTATGAAAAGTACAAGCAAAATAGAACCATTAGTGCCGTTTGCAACTGTAGAAAACATGTTTGAGACTCTTTCCATCATACATTACACCCTTTTTTCTTGTAAAAAAATCTACCTGTTATAACTCCTGTTCCAAGTGCTACTACGGCAAATATAATTCCACTTACAGCAAGCTGAGAACCTCCAGAGAGAATATGACCTGCATTACATCCACCTGCTAAACGCGCACCAAAGACGAGTAAAAACCCTGCGATAAAACTCCAAATCATACGGGATTTTATAGAGCTATTTTTTCTCTCCCTCCAGAGTGTTGGGATGAAACTTATATGAAATGATTTTGTAACAAAAACAGACATAAAAAGTCCTCCAAAGAAAACGCCGATAAGCATTACAGCTTCCCAAGCACCACTCTCTTCTACTATCGCGGCATATTTGTACTCTTGAGTATCTAGCCCAAAGAGCAAGTTTGCGAGATAACTCATTCCTGTTGATGCACCAATGGGACGATCTGCTCCCCACGAAGAAAATGTGAAAAAGAAGAGCAGACTCATAGCAATTCCACCAACCCACCAAGGTATACTTTTTGGCATATAGAATCCTTTTTATTAAAATGTTAACTCAAGGTTAACGTTTTGAATTATAGAACAAAATTCTTATGAGGAAATTAATTGGCTAAAATATTAAACACTGCTCACTTATTGCATTTATGAAGTCATAATTTCATAAGGGCGTTTTATTTCCGAGATGACCTCACCAACAGACATATGACGGGACTTTCTCACAAACTCTTTGCCATCTAAAAAGATAAGCACAGTTGGAATAGCATAAACACCAAAATGTGGAGCTATATCTTCTTCCACAGATATATCGACACTCTCGACCTTAAACTCATTAAAATTTTTCTCTATCTCTTCTAGAAGTTTTGGTTTAAGTGCATGGCAAACATTACATGCAGGGGCCGAGAAGTAGACCATTACAGCTAAGTTCTCTTTGATTGTGTTATTTATATTTTCTATTGTATTCATGGCAAAATTATACTGTATAATTTCTCTTATGAGTTCAGTAATCTTTAGTATCCTCAGTATCTATGTTTTTATCATAATGGGTTATATCTCCAAAATGAGTTTCAAAGAAAAAATAGATGATAAAACAATTACACTTATAAATGTCTACTTCTTACAGCTCTTTTTAACCTTCTGGGGGCTTTTAATTCGCCCTATAGATATCTCACTTGTGTTAGCACCCTCCATCTATCTTCTTATCGTTACAGTTCTTGTCATAGTCTCAGCATTTGTGGCAAAGTTTCTTTTTGCAAATAAAAAAGAGTACTCTATAGCCACCGTAGCTGCTATAATCGGAAATACTGGTAATCTTGGTATTCCTATAAACATAGCTATCTTTGGAGAGGAGTCAATTCCTTATACTACGGTTGTAAACTTAGTCAATGTATTTGTAGTCTACACTATTGGTGTTTTTTACTACTCTCGTGGAAGTTTTGACACAAAAACATCCCTTGTAAATATACTAAAGCTCCCAATTCTTTGGGCTGCGTTTATAGCCATACTTCTTAGTCTTAATGAGGTGCAAATCCACTCTTCAATTATGAATATGCTGATGATGGGAGCTTATGCCTCTATGACTATGCAGCTCTTTTTATTTGGAATTTATCTCTATGGCACAAAAATCAAAGAGATTAGTAAAACACTGGTTATTTGGGTTTTAACATTTAAGTTCGTTTTACTTCCACTCATCGCGTTTATTGTGCTTAGTAGTATCGAAATGGATAGAATGATTAAAGGTATAATTTTTGTTGAGTTACTTATGCCTCTAGCTGTTGCTAATGTAAACCTAGCCTCACTCTATGAGTGCAAGCCAAGAGTTGTTACGGCATTAGTATTTATCTCTTCGATTTTATTTTTGGGAGTTATTTTTATTGGTGTTGAGCTACTTCACTATCTTTAAAAATCCTCCATCTTGAAAACTTCATAGGCAACCTCTTCATAAGGGTGCACTTTTTTTAAAGTTTTAATTGCTTTTTCAATTAAATAATCATGACAAATAAGTTCTACCTTATACTCATCAAGAACTTCTAGTCTCCCTAATTGTCCAATATTTGGCTGTGCATTTCCAACTGGCTTAAACTGTCCACTTCCAAGTGTTTCCCAAGAGCATCTTTCATAATTCTCAAACTGTCCAACACCTATTTTAAAGAGTGCACTTTTAGTCTCCTCTTTAGCATGAACAGGAACATAATAATTTAGCTTATACACTCTATTTACTCATTCTTTGCTTATAAGCTTTGCTACTCATATATTTTCCGTTTTTGTCGTTTGTAGCTGATTCATTTTCATATATAACTGTGTTTGTTTTTGGTTGATATCTTGTTTGCTTTACTTTTATAGGCTTTTCGTTCACTTTAATCTCAAAGATTAAGCCATTTCGCAAATTATTTATAATCGTTAACACGGTTTCTAAATTTTCATCGCTTGTAAGTAGTTCTATTCTATTCATAGTTGCTCCATAATCATATTAGTAAAAATATATTATAGCACCGATGTAAAATTAAGAAGTGATTATTTCAAAGATTTGTATAAACTAAAAGAGTGGAGAGGGATTAATAAATTTTAGAATACGATTTTATCTAAACTACTTTGTTTAGATGAAATCGTAACTAGAGTACTAATAAAAAAATCAGTACTTAGTCTGACTACTCTTCGTGACCAGCCATTTCCATTGTAATACAGTTACGATCAAGCATATCTGTACAAACGTATACACATAGTGCACACCCTTTACATCTATCTTCATCTACCCAAGATGTGTTACCATCTTTATCGAACATTAGCGTATTCGCTTCTGGACAATAGAGTGTACAAGTATTACACTTGTACTCAGCACACATGTCTGAGTTTACTTTTGCTACATAATACATTTATATCCTTCCTTATATTGCGAATCTAACGATTAGTTCAGAACCAGAGATATCTACAGAATCAGCCATTTCGAAAGTTTTGTTGATAACATCCATATTTTTCTGAAGTAACTCTTCTTTTTTCTTAAACTTTTTCTCAATAGCAGAATCCAGCATAGCTGTACCACCTGAAGAAACGAAAGAAGTTCCAAGGAATCTCTCTTTTACCGCTGCTTCGATGTTTTCTGTTGTAACAAGTTTAGTAAGACCAAGAAGCATACCCATCATTGCCATATTAGTTGCAAGTTCAGTACCTGCTACTTGTTTTGCCAATGCTGTAGCATCAAATTGTACTACTGTTGCATTTAAGTCTTCAAGTACCTTAATATCATCTTCAGTAAGAACATCAAAGTCCGTGTTGATGATAATAAGACTATTTGGTTTTAGACCAGTATAAAAAGGCATAGTGTATGATTTACCATGAGTTACAACTTGTGAGTGATAAATCATAATAATATCTGGATAAACAACTTCACCTACTTCATAGATTGGCTCTGAAGAAGCTCTTACATAAGCCTCAACAGGTGCCATTCTTTTCTCAGAACCAAAAAATGGTACTAGAGATGCATATTTACCAGCATTATCCATAGTTGAACCAAGGATGTGTGCTGTAGTAACAACACCTTGACCACCTAGACCAGAGATACGTATGTTATATCTTTCTTTAGCAGCCATACTAGTTTACCTCCGCTTTTGCAGCTTTTCTTTCTTTTCTAGCTGTTTTTTCTTCTTCTTCTACTCTTTCAATAACAGCAGCAGCTTCATCAGTCATGTATTCAAAAAATTGAAAACGTGTTTTCTCTTTCTCTTTAGCATCTGCAAATACATCTTCAGTAGGAATAGAATACTCAATATTACATGAAGTATATGCATGAATAAATGTAGGTCCAACTTCACGAGCAACAAAAATTGCACGTCTAATGATTTTCGCAGCTTTTTTGATGTTAGTTGGAGACATTCTTACAATGTAAACACAACCAGCAGCCTTAGCTAAATCAGTAGCAGGCATTTTTTCGCCTTTTTTACCAAGTGGAGCCATTTTAAGAACAGCACCTTTTGGAGACATACCAGACTCTTGTCCACCAGTGTTTCCATAAACTTCATTATCAAGCATGATAGTAGTAAATTTTTCACCACGAATCCATGAGTGCATAGTCATTGAAAAACCGATATCCATAGTACCACCGTCACCAGCGATAGTAATAACATCTTTATGCTTTTCAGGGAAACGTAATCTAAATGCACGTGTTAAACCTGAAGCCATTGCATTTTGGTCACCATAGTTACCATAAATAAATGGAACTGCAGCTTGAGAAATTGCAAGACGACCACATCCTGCAGTACCTAAAGTTACTGTCTCTTCCGGGCAAGGAAGTGAAGCAAAAATAAGTCTGATGTAGTAAGCCATCCAACAACCAGAACACATTGGGTGCTCTTCGATTAACTCTTTGAATTGACCCATGTTACCTGGACCAGCTTCTTCTTGAGTTTTTCCAAATGGACCATAGTCAACTAATTCAACATAATCTTTTGGTAGATATTTTTTGAAGATATCTACGGGTGTTATATATTTTAAACTCATTTTATCCCCTTATTATAATTTTAACTCGTACTCTAAACCAAGAGCAGTATAAATTTCTTTCATAATTAACTCAACTGGAAGTGTCATACCACCATATACTCTTGGACCCTCTACAACAATACCACCATTAGGAATTGCCGCTTTAACTTCTTTAGATAACCAACCAATAATGTTATGCTCAGGTACAATAAGTGCCTTAGCATTTTTAGCTGCTTCTCTAATCTCATTAATTGGGAAAGGTCTGATAGCTCTTACTTTAATAAGACCAACACTTAAACCTTCTTCTTGTCCATATCTCCACGCTTCTCTAGCTTGTGCAGCAGCACAACCAGATGCAACAACAAATACATCAGCTTCTGGATTTTGAACCTCAATTGGTCCTCCAAGATACTCATAGATATATTTCATTGCACGTTTGTTTGAATCCCAGATCTCTTGTTGCCATACTGAGTGAATTAAGTAACTCATAAAGTTTGACTTTTGAACTGGAGCATCTCTTTGAATTCTAGCTGGTGGAGTTTCATTATCCATAGCTGGAACTGGTGCAGCAATAGCATCAAATGGTTTTAATGCCATATCTTCAGGAGTCATTTGCACATAACCTTTTGCATGTGTTACGAAGAAACCTTCTGTAGCAACTGCAACTGGAATATATACATCAACTTTTTCTGCAATAGCAAATGCTGCTAATGTGAAGTCAAATGTATCTTGCTGATTTTCAGCATGAAGCATTACAGCACCACAATGCATCATATATGCCATTTCGATGTTGTCTGGTTGAATTGATAATGGTGCATTAACAACACGAGTAAGGATACCAAGTACAGCAGGTACACGGTGTCCTGGCCAAGAAACAATTGCCTCTAAACCACGAAGTAGTCCTGGACCCGATGTTGCAGTAAAGAGACGTACACCTGCTCTTGCAGCACCAGCGATTGCTGACATTGTACCAAGTTCTTCTTCAGCTCTATAGTACTCTTTAATGTGACCCTGCGCATAGATGTCACCAACAAGGTGCATTACCTCTGATTGTGGTGTAATCGGATATGCAATAGCCATATCTACATTTGCTCTCTTAACAGCTTCTGCCATTGCTTGAGCACCTGTAATGAAGTTTCTCTCTCTTGGAGCTTCTTTTAACATATAGTTTATGTCTACTAGTTTTTTCTCTAGTTTTGGTGTTATATTTGGACTCATCTATTTTCTCCTTTATTCAACTTCAGTAACATGCTCACCTTTTTTAGTCATGATGAGACTTCTATACTCGCCATAATCTGCAGGTGCTAATGTACTGTAATCCTCTTTAGCTAAAGATGGATTTTCAGGTGGAAGAGTAGGTGTCCACTCAATTCCTAATCTATTTCTTTCTTCAATAACAATTTCTTTAAATCTTTGAACTGTAGATGCATGAACATCTCTAACTGATGCCATTGCTTCTTCATGTCCCATGTAAGCACATAATGCAACTGTATAACAGTCTGTACCAGCACGAATCATTCTAAGTGAAAGGTTCGCATAGTGACAGTGTACACCAACAAAAATACAAGCTTTGATTCTATTATCTAAAATCGTAAGATTTGGGTGATTTGGATTGATTTCAGCTTTAACATCAATTTTTGGATATTTAGGTCTGTAATCTGGCATTGGAATAATTTTACAGTTTGGTATCTCAGATGCTAACTCTAATAGAGCCGCAGCTTTAGCCGCTACATCATCTTTCCAGTCCCATAGTACTTGTGGACCAGGGAAAATTGTAGGATTATCTCTTGTAAGTAATGCTATTGCAGCATCTCTCATTGCTTCTTCTTCAGATACAATGTTTCCATAAAGTAAAGCTTGACCTTCTGGTGAAAGCTCTACTCCCATAGATGGTGCTGACTGTGGCAT
>JGI10211J34971_10002726_pt1 | contig 14285 bp, 21 predicted proteins | sample Etolagsediment_FD_34971 | JGI IMG/M metagenome (IMG submission 34971) | reverse complement strand
GGCTGTGCCAGCCGAAGTCGTAGCTGTGAATACCGGAGCCGCTACCAGAGTCGTAACACCAGTTACACTAAGAGTACCTGTTACAACGGCGTTTGCATCCACATCGAGTGTGTCAATATGCGCCGTACCATCAAGGAACAGGTCTTTGAACTCTGCGGCAGTTGCGCCGACATCAATCTCATTGTCAGCCCCCGGCTGAATCCTCTGATTACCAGAAGCGTCTGCCCCAACAACAAGAGTTTTCTCTGCTCCGCCTGTCAGATACGTAACTACAGCCTGACCATCTTCGGTAGTTGAAGTTGTATCTGTGATTTGCAGATCAATCTTGGCATATACAGTAGCGTTGCTTGCGGTATCAACAGACTCACCTCTAATACTGAAGGTGTCATTATCTGCTATACTGGCCGCATCAACACTTGAACGCATTGTGAGAATACCGAGAGTAGCGGAATCATCATTATAAACGGCTTCCAATTCACCGTCCGTTCCATTCTGCATCTCTTCATCGTTCTCCAATATCACATCATTATTCAGCGTGCTCTTGCCTGTTACAGCCAGAGTGCTTGCAAATGATACTGCGCCAGTTGACGTAAACGTACTCGACAGAACCAACGTATCCAGAGTCAGATCAGCCGCACCGCCAGAGAGTTTATTCATCTCTGTTACCAGTTCTTCGATCAGCCTGTCACGCCTGTTGCCACTTATGTTAGTCAGAGTTGCTGAGTAAGCAACGCCCACTAAAAGCATAACCGCCATTATTGCTATGAATCTCTTTTTCATTTTCTTCATTCTCCTACTTTACTATTAGCTTTTTATTGTCAATTACAGCCAGAATCAATTCCATCTTGGTAGGTTCTCTACCAACAATACCAACTGCCTGCATTTCCTCTGAAGTCATTACTGACCTCAGTTGTTCTTCACTCATATCCATGAGCTTTTGCAGGGTGTTAGCCCTGTCAGTGAGCTTATCATCCTTGTCTCTCTCAGAAAGAAGCCAGAATGAAATACCAAACTGGTCTGAGTTGAGAAGCTCATCGTAAACCTTTTTCTCTTCAGGGTTGGTCAAATCCAACTCAATCCTGTAGTTCCTAGCCTTTACGACATATTTAGGCTTCAGTCTCATCCCGGTAGTAAGCGGAGCTTTCGGATCATCTATGTTAAGCACTTCCCTGTAACGCCTGTACTTAAACTGAAAGACAGCTTTATTCTTGTCGTCTTTCTTCTGTTCCTCTTCCTCCTGCTCTTTCTCTTCGGCTTTCACTTTTTTTTCATTCTCTTCCTGCTTCGCAAGGTCAAGTGTCTGATTAAACTTCTGCACAGCAGAAATGTCATCCTTAACCTGCTCGACTTCTTTTTGCTCTTTCCTATCAAGTTCTATCATCTTTTCTCTCCTATAGCCAAGTTAAGCTTGAGTAAGCCTAGCTTAATGGATCAATTAATAATCTATGATTGATTTAGCCGCACCACGAATGTATCCATGACAATCAGGGTGACGCAGTTCCAGAGAGAAACTACCCCAATACTCATCCTGCCTGAAGTGCGAGACTCCTGCCTGAATATTCTGTCTCCATGTCATAGGCTCGCCAACGTACTCACGCTTGTAGGCATGTGCCATATCAACGACAATACCCCATCCTGCGAGGTTTTCCTCTGAAGGGAATCCATGAACATCCTTTACGAACTTAACCATATTACCAGACTCAGTTACCACTTCCATCATATCAGTCTTGAGATCAGGTGAGTAGTAAGTCTTGGGAGCTGTACTCATATCCCTAGACATTCTGGTTACTGCACTATACAGCCAACGACCACAGTTGCAGAGTTTCTCTGACGAAGATGCCGTTGGATCGAACATCTGGTCAAGGAAATCGCTCAGAATAGGCCATGTAAGGTTATCATTCTGATCGCCAAGGTTCAGTACATTGTCATTAATGTAATGTACGAATCCCTGTGAGCAGTAGATAGTACCATCGGATGTAGTTGTAGTACCCCTGTGCTGGAATATAAGGGCTTTGTTTACTTTTCTTTTCATCTCAAACATCTTGTTAGCTACTTCCCAAGGAATAGAAGCTACCTTCCCAATCCCTGTTTCAAACATAGCCGCAACTTCCTGCATGTGTGAGATTTTGAATGATTCAGAAAACCTCGAAACGAAGTTGTATTTCTCAGTTGTCGGGATACGACCAGTACCATCATTCGCATCAGCGAGTTCAGGCAGATGGGCGATACCACCGATCATCTTGTCATTGTCAACAAGAGCAGATGCCGGTGTTCCGTTCCAACCACGAACTACAGTAAGAGTATGCGTTGAATAATCAACTGCCGTAACTCTCATGTTTTCGAGTGTTCTTCGGTACGTGTACTTCTGAGTTAGCTACAAAGAGCCGTGAATCGTCTACTACAATGCTGGTTGCACTTGCAACATACCCTGCGGCATTGTTCACCTGAGTCGAGATGGACATGATCTCATCTTCTACCCAATAGTAGAGTGCCTGATTAACTGGTTCTTTGGTTGACCACAAATCAAGGGCTTTGAGGAATGTTCCATCATCCTCGTTAAGCATATCAATCTGCTGGTCTATTTCACGCTGACGAAATATATTGTCACGATCAAATATATCAACGCCAGTAGTTCTTGTCGTGTAAGGTAATGATACTCTATACATTTTAATCTCCTAACCGCTTCGCACCTCATCAAACATTCTGCGGTACAGCATTCTGTGGTCTAGGGATTTTACCTCCGAGAAGAACTCTCTGTTCTTGACCCTCTGCATTGTTGGGGCCATCATTAGATATTCTCGAATAACCATCAGAGCCAGACCTTCCTGTTCCCGGTACAAAGCTTGCTTCTTTATTCACCATGCCGAACAACTTCCGATAATCATTAATATCTTCGTGCTCGCCACTCGAATCTGGTTTCTTATCATCGAATAAGCTTTCGGGAACATTCGGCTTCGCCTCTATAGCTACACTTAAAAAGCTATTCATCCGTTCCGGATCAGAAATGATTCTTGCACGCTCCTCTTCGGGCAGACTCTTGAAAACCTCATCGGCTTTTTCCTTCTGCTCCTTGGTCATGCTTTTCCTCAAGTCCTTAGGCTGACCTTCTGGCTCCTCCCGATTATTCTTATTTCCAGCTTCATTCATATTTTTCTCTATTTCGTTCACTTTGTCAACAACTTTTTTAATTTCTTCAGGATCAACCCCTGAACTACCTGCTTTTTCAAGCACTTCTTTGAACTCTTTACGAGCATCACCTATCTCGGTTTTAAAACGCTGAACGAGTTCTTCCTGCCCATTTACCTTAGTTTTAAGCGATTCATTCTCATTCGTTAGTTTCTCAAGCGTTTCCGTGATCTTTGATTCAACCTCGTTCCAGTCAGCCATTTTTATTCTCCTCATCTTTAATAGTAAACTTCATGTCCTGTCTTTTTTTTCTATCCTTCTTATTCCGAACCATCTTCTTAATCATATCAATATCTTCTGCCACATTCTCCTTGAACTGCTTGCAACTGTCTATACGAGACAGCCACTCCTGAGCTTCTCTTTCATACGCCTGTATGGTGGCAAGCATATAACGAGCGTTCTCATGATGCGGTTCTATGTTCTTATAAAGATTGTGAGCAAGTTCAACCCTGTCCTTTAATTCATGTATCAGAAACTCCCCGGCAGGAGTTATCTTTAACTCCTCGTAGAATCCTGCACGCTGAATCTCACGGTCAAGGTAAGATATGACCTTGCGTAAACCTTCTTCGTCTAATCCTCTTAATTCATTTGGATTCATTTTTTCTTATCTGTCTTTTTCTTTGGATCTGTTTTCTTCTTCGCAGGTTTATTCTTCTTTACCATCTTGCCCTGCGGAATACTCTTTGCTGTCTCTTCTTCTGCCACTCTTTTACCATCCATCATTTCTGTCTCCTTTGTTCACGGCTCTTATCAACAACGAAGCCAGCAGAGCGAGCCTGTTTCTCTATAGCTTCCAATCTATCTTTCATCTCCGGTGGAGCTTTCTTCTTATACTTCCTACGCATCTCCTCAAGATTCTTCTTCATCATCTCTTTGCGTTCAAGTGCGTAATACTCATCAAGTTCTTTCTGCATTAACTTTGTCTCAGCATCTTCCATTATTGCGCTCCTCCAATATTAGCGGCTCCTGCTAAAGCCTGCTGTCCTTCATTAGTTTGTGAACCTGTAGGCGCACCGCTAGCTGACCTAGCCTGTAGCGTTGCATTGGCTATAGCATCCTGCCTTTGCTTCACTATATTCTCTGGCAACATTGTACGCCTTACAAGGCTCTCGTCCTCCGCAAGTTCTTCATAAAGTGCTCTCTGATCGAAAAGCTCAGGGTTGCTCTGTGCTCTATCAAAGAAGGCTGAACGCTCTGCAAACGAAGCCGCACTATTCAGCCTGCCTTCAGGAAGATCAATCTCTACCTCGAATACATTCCTGAGTTCCTCCTGAGTTACAGTCTTTTCTATTATAATAGGATCACCTGTATTCTGATCGTATGCACGTTCCACAAACTTCTCGCCGTTCTTGTCGGCTATCATCTGCTTCTTTATGATAGTCTTTTCAACCAAAGGCTTCAAAGCCCCTGTCTTTAATATCATACCAGCAAGATACTGTCTGCCTGTGGTAGACTGAAGCATTGTTTCAAGGGCATTAGCTCCGCCCCTGACCAGCCCAACCTGACCCTGACTGACCGAATTGATCTGCCCGAATGTATTGCTATGGAACTGTTTCAGGATGTCTCCCATCTGGAATAGCTGTTGAGGGAACTGCGGTAAATCAAGATAAGATACAGCCTTACTCGCATCGGCAAGTCCATGCACCTTGATATCTGATCTCGGCCCTCTTTCGATATCCCTTGGATCATCAACGTAGCTTGTGTTAATCACCCTCGTAGGATTCATCAGGTACATAGCGAGGTCAGACAATCCGTTATACCAAAGGTTGACACCCCATGCCAAACGCTTTGACGCTTCTGTGATTCCAAGAGGAAACCACCGGAGACTATCAGGCCATGCAGACCACTTAACAAGATCACTCATCATAGTCTGGTAAGTGTTCTTCTGTTCATAGATAACTTCAGAGCCNTTAGCAAGCCATACGTGATGGTAGTCAAAGTAAGCACGTAAAACAGGGATGATCGGAGGCATCTCTTTCTGGCTGTTATTGGTCTTAGCCAGATTGTAACCAGCAAGTTCGTGNAGNATTTCAATNGGCATCATCTTCGGATGGAAGTTAAGATACCTTGCATCCTCAACAATCTTATCAACATCACCCTTCATGAACGGCTTACCCTCTGCGTCTGTGGCTTTATACAAATCCCTGAACTCCTGCTCGGTATAAAGGATGAGAACGTAGTGACCTGACGCTTTATTGATTCCGTCTGTGTTCGCCCCATCAGGCATTGGTACTACGCAGATAGGCGGTATATACCTATAGACAACCACCTGCTTTGGNTTNTCAAGTGTAAGCTGTGGTGTTGAGTCTATAATCTTCTCGCCCTGCCTGAGTTGCAGATTNATCTGTTTAGGCGGTGTGATGTACATAGTATCCACCAGACCATAACCTACTGCGAATTTNTAGCAGTCCTTTATAGACAGNAACGCAGATGATTCGATATCCATCTGACTACGGAGTGTGTACCTGATGCTNTCCTCGACAGTCCTGATAGAACTCATCTGCATNTTCTTCTTCGGGATCAGNTTAAGCCATCGGTTCTTCGGGAATAGATACTTCATGGCGAATGGGAGCTGTTCTTCAACAGCCATAAATGTAAGCGGTATGGAGATTTCACTTTCAGCAGGCCAGTTCACGGAGCTTACTTCATTNTCGTAAGTCTGCTGTATCTCCTCCATGCGTTCAAAGTTTGGTCTTGCTTCATCNTAAGCGTACTCGAACCTTGCCATCATCTCCTCGGCAAGATCNTCCTTTTTCATTTTTCTTGTGTCACGTACTTTACCATTTCTGTTACTCATTGATTCCTCACTTTCCTATAACCCATAGCAGACATATTACATGGCGCACGCAAAAGTGGGGTTTCATTTCTTCGTCTGCTTTCTTTAATGGGAGTTCTCAAATTACACCTTATTTGTTCGGGAGCATACTTAAATACGTACAATAATATACCAAACCATATTGCGCTGTCAAGCGTTCCGTCATTCGTATGGTCACAACGCTTCTTCCCGCCCCTGCCCACAGCTACAATAGCACCTGCCAGCTCTTTAAGTAATTCATAGTCCGGTATGCATGGGTAATCGTTTTCGCTGAAATCATTAAGCCAATCACCNATAAGCTCAAAAATGATGTCTCTGGTGGCAGAGTTTGTATCAAAGCCGTTCTGTTGCCTCGCCCTGCCTGTGCTATCCTGTACTGATGTATGCTTATACCAGAAAGGATAATCTTTTAATTCACCAGCAAAAGCGGCGTTAGCCGATCCTCTCTTTGCTTCCGGAGCCACCAAGCAATTATTATAATATCTTANTGCATAAGAACANCTCCTNGCAAAAGGAATGACTTCAAGCGTTGATCTGNTAGTGGCTACTATCTGAGGCTTCTCTTCCTCTCCNATAGGAGGACGCATGATTCCACCTGCACTCATGTCTCCAACNGCTTCAGGAGTCTCTGCTCCCTCAGCAGGGTCAGCAGAGAATACATAAGGAACATTCGGCTTCCTCTCCTCGAAAACTTTCCATACGTTCTGCTTGTTATCTTCCTCAACTATATTCCTTCTGATGTTTACATTCATCAAGCCGGGGAGTTTATGTAACGAAAAGTTAGTCAGCATACCGTCATAAGCTTCAGCAGGAGAGAACTTACTCAACTCATAGGTAGGAGAGAACTTGCTCATCCATCCCATGACCTTAACTCTATCGAAGTATGGCATGCCTGTCTGCTCTGTAGGCAGACCCCATACCCTCGCTCCCCTCACCCACTTCTCCATAGTCTCAAGACGCTTCTCGATCTCGGCAGGATCCTGATATGGTGAGTCATACTGTGTGGCATGGAATACCTGAGAGCTACTCGTCATGCTGTCAGGGAAGATAATATCTTTAGAATAGGTAATACCATTGTAAGGGGTAAACACCAGAGAGAACCATTGAGCATGTTGCTGTGCGGCATCAAAGATTCTCTTATCGGTAGCTTCCTCATCGAGTACCACGTTCCATGCCTTCTCAGCCTCGAACCTCTGATAGCCAGATTCATATGTGATACAGACAAGCTTTATCCCTCTGACCATGTTGACTGTATTCTCCTGCTTCTGATAGCCACGATTACCCTTNCTCTTATCAATAAACTGTGGAGGGATCANGAGCTTGTTCGCCGCAAGTCTAGGCCACCAGAAGTTATTGAACGCTCTCTGGTAAGTTCCTATCCATAGCTGTGATCCTTCAGGGGCTATCTTCTCTTGAGGATAGACACCAGCTCCCTTGACAGTACCGCAATCCCATTCCTGCGGATCAGGCTTCTTTCGCCAGTTGTTGTCTATAAGCTCACCTGTTCTTGTATCCAGTCTCCCGAAACGAAGGATGTTCTCTTTCGTGATAGCCCTCTTAATTCCGGTATCATATCCTCTCTCATACCTTAACGAATAGGGCAACTGACCTGAAGCCATTATCACCAGCTCCATGAATGCAGGGTATGACTTACCGACTTGAGAGCCAGCAAGAAGAACTCGCAGGAATTTCTGTGACTCCATATACCCTGACTGAAAAGTGTGAGGGTCTTGTTTTATGTGTCGTATATACTCAGGCGCATACAGATCAATACCATCTTCCTGAGCCTGCTTGATTATCCAGTCTGCTCTCTTCTTTACATCCCAAGGTTCAAACATAAAGAAAGGGTGCGTATCGTAGATTCTATTCGCACTACTGTCTATATCTGAAGCTACCCTGTCAAAGATGTCTTTCAAACGTAAACTCCATTCTCTCTGTATTGAGCAAATATATTACCATTAGCCTTCGGGTATCCCTCCTGCCTGAATGCTATCCCTAATCCTATAGCGATACACATAGTCAGCGTCAGGTTCGACCAGCACTCTTTAGTGCCAAGCATATACGAAGCAAGTTCTAGTGCGTCACTTATAATCTGACGTTTTGGTTTAATCTCAAAGACCGTACAGAATACTTCGTACTCTAAATCCAAACCAAGGAACAAACCATTCTCTTTAAGGAAGTTTCTATTGCTATCCCAAAAGTCATGGTTGCTCTGTCGTCTTAGGCTTCGTGAGATTGAAATGTCTTTGCCTACTTTAACAGGCATAGCCTGAAGCCAAGGGGTGAGGTGATTACCGCTATTGATACCGCATGCCAAAAGGTGACACTCAGCAAGGTTGAATCCGCCCTGAACAAAGACTTCCCTGAACTTATCGAGATCATGGTCTACTTCTTCGCCAGCCCAAGGCTGTACATCCTTAATGTACGATTGCTTCATAAGTAATGGTTTAAGGAAGTTGAACTCATCAACACCGAACCTCAGCCTGTCTCTATCAAATGGTTTTACGAAAGGCTGTATCAACTTGGAGTCCTTGCCCCCATTAACATCAAGATACAATGTTCCACCGCCCAACGCTCTGATAGCAGGTAGCGAATAGATTATATCTCCCATATCTCCTGAATGCTTAAACTTCTTTTGTTCCACCTTTAGCTCCCTTCCATATTTTCTTATAGCCATCAAAGAACTCTTTACTCACAACATCTACAGGATCATCATCTCCTGACTTGTGGTTCATTATCATTTCTCGTAACTTCGTAAACATGAGATTGGCGTGGTCAATAACTCTAGGTATTCTCTGAGCGATTTCGTCATAATGGATACACTCATACTTATCTATCCTGAAATGGTCAAGCCCTATCTTTGATAAAGCCTTCGCTATATCGAGAGATAACAACATCCTTGTCTTGTCTGACATAGGCGCAAGCTGTTGCCCTTCCTTACCCATAGAGATGTATTCGGTGAGATCATCATCCTTGACCTTCCTCTTGAACTCAGCAAGGGTATTAACGACAAGGTTAATATCTTCCCTGACATTCTGCCTCTGTTCGGCGAGATGCTGTTCTTCCTGCTTAACTAAATGCTGTTCATCCGTCATGCATGATTCTCCATATAACTGCATACACCTAACCTGTAGGTCACACATTCTAATGACGTTAGACTTTCCCATCCTGAAAGAGTGGTACTTGCAGTAACCAACCCCGTAATGCCCTGTCTCAATACCAAGACCATAGAAGTCACCCTTCGTGCCAGAGCCAGCAGTATTCCTGCACCGACACAAATTACAGATGTGATCCTTTCCTGAATGCGAATAATCGCCTTTCTCTTCAAATGCTTCAACTTGCTTCTCCGATTTATGAGGGCATCTTGGAAACTTATCTTTGTTTTCAAGGAACAGTATCCTCTTAATCCTTCGCTTCTGATTTGGTGTGATATTGCCAATCGCAAGCCCACGCCGCCTAAGAGCCTTCTCTCTAATTGTAGGTATATATCTCTCATGCGGATCAAACGGTCTCATCAACCACACCTGAACGAAAACGAAAGCTTCAGCTTGCGTAACTCATTAAGAAAATCATTCACGCTATCCGCATCAAAGACAGTATCCCTTCTTTCAAACTGACGTATCATAAACTGCATTCCGTCAGCAGATTCACCTTCAGCTTTTGCATACCCATCTTCAGGGTAAGCGAGAACCTTTATATCTTTGATTACTCTTTTCATAATGTTCACCTCAGTACCTCCATTGGTGGCGTTCCTACATCATCCTTTCCTTTATACCTAGTCGTTACGACTCCAACAAATCTATCACTTGCTTCATGCAACCATCTGATATAGATCAGGAATGGTTCATTCTTAAACTTACCCTGTATAGTGTTCTCCACTACCTCACATTCGATTCCCTTGCGTTTAAGATTGCCGAGCCAATCCTTCAGCATATCCTCACGAATTTTTCCTTTTTCGAGCTTTGTTGCCGTTGCCTGTAGACTTATCATATATACCTCTCAATAGTTTCTGCCCGATAACGTATCCGCAAACTCCCTCGAAGTCATCAAGGTTAAGCTTGCCGATACGCTTATGATACCGGACTGTCTCTATGTCCTGTCCGGTAATTCGAGCAATCTCGAACATATTAGCCTTTGCCTGTTTTGCACGCATACATATGCCCTAAACAATAAGCACTTCCACTATAAATTACATGAGACTCTTCCATCAGCCTGTCTATCATGCACAGGTTAAATGGAGTGTGGCACTCAATAACAAACATTGGATTATGCTTTGCGATTGTATCCATAGCTCCGTGAAGGATTTCCAATTCATATCCTTCTGTATCTATCTTTATGAGATCAACGCTCTCTTCATCAGCCAGAAGATCATCAAGTGTTTTCATATAAACGGTATCACGCCGTTCATACTTAACATCTCTCTCTGGATGTGTGGCAAGCATGGTTGAGTAATCTCTGTGCTCATGCACATAAAGACCGCCTTCCTTCAGGCCGTCCTGCCTACCTACTACATTCCTGTGTACCTTGACATGATCCTCACAACCCCATTCCTTGATGTTGCTCTCCAACTCCATAAACTGAGCTGGCTCAACAGCTATAATCTTCTCACAGTTCTCCTGAAGGTCGAATATCCACCTTCCCTGCCCTGCCCCGACATCAACGAAGGTTCTATACTTATGTTGTTTGAACGGCTGTATAATCGTTCTCTCATGCATTAGAAACATCTCATTCATACTTTCACCCATTCTTTCGCAAACATTGTCCAGTTCATCCTCTTCCTCTCGCTTGGTTTGTTTGTTACCAGTTCCACAAAGTCGAGATCGCATGGCAGAGCCACGCTGTAAACACTCCTGACTTCGCCTGTCTTTTTGTGCTTGTATGCATCACCTAACCTTATAAAGAAATCTACTTTCATTTTCTATGCGCTATCGCCCTTTCTATCATTTTAAGTGTATCGAGCATGCATGCATCTTCAGGTAGACACCTGAACACCATCCATCCCATTTCCGTTGCCATGTTATACTTCTCTATATCCTTCTTGAAACCGCTTACCCTTGTATGCCTGCCACCGGAGTAGACTCCGCCCTCTACCTCAAGTGCCACCTTATAATCAGGAAAGGCTATATCGAACCGCCATTTACGCACAGGATGAAACATATGCTCAAAAACAGGGGTCTCATGGAGGTTCTGCTCGTAATACGCCTTAACTATGTTCTCTTTGTATTTCATCCCTTATGCCTTGGGTGTAAGAGCGTTACACGGTTATAGTAGTCCGGAGACCCTTCTGGTGTGGGTAGCCCCTCTACCGCCTCGCTCAGTTCATTTATGTCTACGCTTAACTCCAATTCATCCATCAACATCTTTGTCGCAATTACTTTATCAAACATAATAGACTCATAGCTCATGACGTAATCGGAATACATCATCCATTGGAAGAAGTTCCTCATATAGCCCATGATTATGTCTATGCCTATATTACCATCTATCAATTTATTATGAGACTCATGTGCGCTCTTTATATCCCTTACAGTCATTAACACCTTTGCCGGCAGAAGCTCAGGCATGAACTCATGAGACTTAACTACATGGTACTCTGATTTCCCCATTTCGTTATAATCAGATCCATAACAACCATAAACGCTATGCCCCGCCATNATCTAATCCNAGCCGAACCGTGTTGTACTGCCACGTACTTGCGCTTCTAATCATTCCTGCTATGACTATTCTTTGCACAATTCAATTCCTTCCTCATATGCTTTTCTTTCCTTGCTTGTCCAGACATGCCCTTCATCAGCCAGAGCAAGTCCTAGAATATCGAGACACTCACGAATTTTACTCTTATCCATCTCTTCCTCCTTTGGAGCCGGGGATCGGACTCGAACCGACAACTACCTGCTCCTGTAATAATTAAACATTTCTGATGTTTTTCTTCTGTGACAATTAGCACATCTTACTTCACACTTTGAAATTTCTTCTTTGATTCGTTCTGTAGAATATGAACTGATTGTCATAACTGATACATCTAATTTTTTATTTTCTATGTGATCGAAGTCCAACACAACAGGATCTGATTCACCGCAATCAATGCATGGATGTTTTTTTAGATATGATAATACGAACGCACGGTTTACATCCCTTTGATTGCTATTTTTCTTCCTGATGTATTTCTTTCTGTTAGGATTATTCTTATACCATTGTTTATCATATTCTCTTTGACAGTCTTTGCATCGTGAAGATAAACCATCATTAGATCGCTTTCGCTTTCTGAAAGACTTGATATGTTTTTTCTTTTTACATTCAGAACAAGTTTTCATTTATTCCTTTCCATCAGGCTCAGGCATATGCTTTAACCTAATAGCCCAAACCCATTTTCTTCCCTCAATCAAAGCCTTCATCAATCTATGAGTTCCATCGAGCAACCCACCGACAGGACTTATAATAATAGGATGACTCAGATTCGTATCCAAAGCCCTCTTCGCATGAACGGCCATGTCGATGATCCTCTGCCCATCGAAGTGACCCCAATTATTAGAAAAATCCATATCAGCCAAGTGAAGTTTGTATTTCTTACACCCTTGCTCCTTTGCTAACCTTGCCAACTTGGAAGCATACCAGAAAGAACCATCAGAGCAGATGTACTTACTCTCTTCGAATTTAACAATGCCTCTATCAATTAAATCGTTTACGTATTTATTCTTATCCTTTGTATCCATTTTCCTCCTTATTGGAAGCGGGGGCTGGACTTGAACCAGCGACCTTCAGGTTATGAATCTGATAAGCTACCAACTGCTCTACCCCGCTATCTTCCAAATATTCCTTCCAGCACCACAATTATAACTGCTCCGCACACCATCAGCGAAAACGCCAGCGTTCCAAGCACAATGACGATAGGGAGCAGAATTACCACCACCAGCAACACCAGACACCTTATAAGCAAATTCTTCACGGACGACTGATCTCCTCTTTGAATCCATCATGCATACTCGCAACAGCCTGTTCCATCAAGGCAGGATTCCCATCTATACTAATCCGCAATCCTTCGAGCATATGCTTGGCGATTATTCCTAATATAATACCAAGATTAAATTCATCCTCTATAACGCCATGCTCAAACGTGAATAGCGTATCAATGCCTGTACCCTGCTCTGGATGGATCCATCTGGCTTCCAGAAAGGTGTCCTTCCGCAATTTCCTATTCGTTCTACCATCTACGTTATTCATTGCCTCACCTCCATCCCATGTACTTTTTCCATCAGTCTGTTTCCTTTCTATCCTTATCTGATTGAAAATTTACACCACACAGCAACCTTTGTCAACATCTTTTTCAATATTTCTCACCACCCCCATCGGGGGTACTCGGCAAAGGCTGTAGGCGAAGGCTATAGGCAATGCTATATTGACGTGGCTCATGCGGGGATAGCCATACCCTCACACCGCCATAGCAACCCCTCCCCCGTGGGGTATCCCCTACCCCTAGCAAGGCAAGGCAAGGCGTAACACGAATTGCCAAATCGTAACACGGCAAGGCAAAAGCAAGGGGCAAGGCAAGGCGGGTTTGGCTGTACCCACACTTGCAAAAGCTAGGCAATAGCAAGGCAAGGCAAGGCAATAGAATAGCTATATCATGTTAGCTTGTTATGTAGGGCGGTATATCACTTGATATACCATAAAGCGCAATGTTTACGGCGTGAAATATTGATTAAAAATAATCCTATATTTGTAGTTGACAAGTGAAGAGATAATATGCGATAATCTTATCAAGATTGAAATTGTTCTTTGATAAATACCGAATACCGATTGATACATTGCATGGTCAATTCGTAATAGGTTAAAACCGCCTTGTCTGTATAGGTCTCATATAATTGTGGTATATCATTTGATATACCGCTAAAACACAAGAAAGTAGGGTGAATATGAATTATACAGGCAAGAAAGTAAAAGGCATTATTTCCACAATAGCGACAACACAGGATACGCTTGCAGAACAGGCGGTTAAACTTGCCGTTGCGTGTGGGAAGAAAAAGGGATTGCTAACCAAAAAGCAAGGTATGGAATTGTGGGAAAAAACCGCAAAAGAAGTCTATACAGAAAAGCGGTTAGCTGAACATCCCGACTGGATAAATGCAGATGGTGACGAAAAGCGTAACAAGTCTGGAAAGTCTTGCATAGGGACAGCCCTTGCAAGGGATAAAATGCGCTTTGTTTCCGCTATATGCGCCGTAAAGCGTGGTAGTGGTAAGGGTAAGGAGTATAGCGTCACCATAAAGGCGGATACTATAGGCGA
>JGI10211J34971_10002724_pt1 | contig 14289 bp, 8 predicted proteins | sample Etolagsediment_FD_34971 | JGI IMG/M metagenome (IMG submission 34971) | reverse complement strand
TCCTTTGCGGCCATGATGACTGGCAAGTATTGTCATACAATTGGCGTGATGAGAACTCCAATCGGACAGCGGCTCGGCGACGAGCATGATACATTAGCCGAGATACTCCGGGACCATGGATACGACACCGGTGTTTTTAATTCAACCGTGGCGCTGAACCTGAAGACAAACGTCCTGCAAGGCTGCGACACAATCGAAGAATCGTGGCGCTTGCCACGCGGGCAGCGATACTTTGTGACGACCAGGCAGGCACTGGCGTGGTTGAAAAAGCCGCGACAATCGCCGTTTTTCGCCTGGGTGCATTACAATAATGCACACCAGCCCTACCTTGCCATAGCTGCACCACCCGGTTTATTTATCGGGGACAAATTCTATGATGCCACACGCCGCATCCCGGCAAACCGTCGTCCATTGTCATTGCCCATTCCGAAAAACCATCCATACGCTTGGGAGATACTAAGGCCGGACATCGGTGGTGCGCATCCAACTTCCATTTTGAAAGAGCGACCCAACGAGTTCGCCTACTATGTTGCTCGCCAGGATGCCAGTATCTACGGACTGGATCTGATGGCCGGTCAGCTCCTCCAAGAGGTTCGCCGGATGGGGCTTTTACAAAATACGATTGTCGTTGTTGTTTGCGACCACGGCGAAGGGCTGGGCGACCATAATTATTTCTTTGGTCATGGGCGATTCCCCTACCAGGCCTGTGCTCATGTACCTTTGATAATTCGCCCCCCAGGCGGTATCAATTCCGTTCGTGTTACCACCCCGATCGGGATATTCGGCTTAAGCCCGACACTACTGGAGATGGCAGGTATCAAGGCACCCAAGAAAATGGAGGCAAAATCATTCTTACCGATTGCCTACGGCAAGGCCCCCGGCGACTACGTTTTTATGGAATCAGGTTATCAACTTGACTTTACGCTCTCGGTATGGGATGGGAAATGGAAACTCATACATATTCCCAACAAAATCGACCGCTCTTTGATGACAGGCAGTGAATACGAGCTTTACAACCTGCAAGAGGACCCGCATGAGCTGAAAAATCTTTATACTGCCGAACCGCAGATTGCCAATAAGCTTCGAAAAGTACTGAAAGACTGGTCCGAGCCATGGGTGGATACCGCCTACAGCGCCGCAGGAATCACGGGTATCGAAGTTGACCAAAAAACTATTGAACAGTTACGCTCTCTCGGATATCTGAAGTGATGTGAAGCTCAAACCTGCCACCGGAATATGAAGAATTAGGTCCTTGGGCGATAAGAAACGAAGTGGGGAAAGAAGATGAGCTTACGGAAATTTCCGATTGCGATTATTCTCGCCACGGTTTGCGTGATGCTTTTGGTATCATCCTGCCGGAAAGGGAAAACGCCCGGTTCTGGCGGTGCAAACGGCCCGCGCCCCAACATCATCGTCTTGACTGTAGATACTTTACGTGCCGACCACATGGCCTTGTATGGTTATCATCGTAACACGATGCCCGCTATCGGGGCGTTTGCCGAAACGGCCGTGGTATTTGACCAGGCTGTAGTTTCCCGCGGCAACACACGGGCCAGTTACGCATCTATGCTGACGGGACTGTACCCGTTCCATCACGGTGTGTACAATAACAACACCGTCTTACATGAGAACTTTACAACACTGCCGGAGATATTAAAATCGGCGGATTACTATACCGCCTGTTTTGTGAGCAACTTTGTCTTAGTGGGCGAACTGTCCGGTTGTGACCAGGGATTTGACATCTATGATGACCGCGTTGAGGACCGCGAAGCGAATCGTAACAATTATGAAAGGTCTGCAGCGGGTACACTTAAGGCCATTCTCGAATGGTTGGAAACCGGCCCGCCCCAGCCGTTCTTTCTGTTCACTAATTTCATCGACCCACACGGTCCGTACTTGCCGCCAGAGAAATTCCGCGGCCTCTATAAAAGTGGAAAGGAGCGAATACTTAATCGCAAACAGATTTTCAGCTACCAGCGGGTTGCCGACTCATTAAACTACTACGATTATGTGGACCGGTATGACGGAGAGATTCGCTATGTAGATGAGGCGCTTGGCCAATTGATTGAGGCGCTAAAGAGCAAGGGATTGTGGGATGATGCCATCGTAATTTTTCTTTCGGATCACGGCGAGTCATTCGGTGAGCATAACGTATTTTTTACGCACCAATATTACGTCTTCGAAGAAACTGTGCGCGTCCCCTTGGCAATTCGGCTGCCACCGGACGGGAAAACTCAGAGCACACCGCTTCCTCCACGGGTGTCCGGCCTTGGCTCGCCTATGGATTTGATGCCCACAATACTGAATTACCTCGATATCTCATTTAAGGATAAAATAGATGGACAGAGCCTGCTGCCGATTTTGAATGGCGCCGAAGTAAGTGATCGCATGATTTTCCTCGAATTCCCGGAAGCTTCTATACCTTCGCAGAGGATTCCGGTAAGTTTCGCCGTTCGCTCGGCAACGCACAAATTGATAAGAGTTTTCCAGCCGGACACAAGACAGCCGATGGGGCAAGTGGTTTTCGACATTACCGCAGACCCTCTGGAACAACGGGCCATTCGTTATGATGATGGAATAGAACTGCATCGCAAGCTGTCGAAGCAAATGGACGCAATGCTAAAACGAGTACAGAAGTACGAGATTCCTTTCACACTGACCTCTTATGAAGTACCGCTTGCCAAGCGAACAGAATATGTCCAGCAGCGTAAGAAAAAGGGGCCTAAGAGGATTATCAAGCCATTGTCGGATGAGCAAATTGAGCGGCTTCGCAGCCTGGGATATGTCGATTAAATGTAAATTAGGCAAAGAGGCTTAAATTGGCGGTTCAGTGTGAATTATGTCCGAAGATGTGTATCATTGAGCCCGGCCAAAGCGGCGACTGTCGTGTGCGAATTAATATCGACGGCGCCCTGACAACCGTGGTGTACGGCTTTCCCTGCTCGATTCACATCGACCCGGTTGAGAAAAAACCCCTTTTCCATTTTCTGCCGGGCACCAGAATCCTGTCGCTGGCAACGGTCGGCTGCAATCTGCATTGTCTTAATTGCCAGAACTGGGAAATATCACAGGCCAATCCCGAGGACAGTCCCGCTGTGGCTTGTCCGCCTGAGAAACTTATCGAATTGGCGAAGGAAAATCACTGTCTTTCATTGGCATACACATATACCGACCCGATTATTTACTATGAATATACCCTCGATAGTGCAAAGCTGGCTAAGGAAAATAATATTCGCAATGTGCTCGTAACGGCCGGCTACATAAACCCCGAGCCCTGGCGGCAACTGCTGAAATATGTCGATGCGGCCAACATAGACTTAAAGGGCATGACAGAGGATTTCTACAGCCAGGTTTGTTCCGGGACGCTAAAGCCGGTGTTGGATGCGCTGGTTCTGGCAAAGGCAAGCGGAATACTCCTTGAAGTTACGAACCTGATTATTCCAACGCTCAATGATAAGGCCCAGCAAATACGCGAACTTGTCCGGTGGGTAAGAGCTAACCTCGGCAGTGAAACACCGATGCATTTTTCAAGATTTTCACCGCGCTACAAAATGCGCCATCTGCCGCCGACTTCAGCCCAAACGCTGGATATGGCACGCGAGATAGCGATTGAAGAAGGATTGCATTATGTTTACATCGGCAATATTCTAAGTGCCGAAGGTCAGAACACATATTGTCCAAATTGCCACAGTCTTTTAATTGAGCGAAGCTCGTACACTATTTTGCAAAACAGGATAAAACAATCCTGCTGCCCGGATTGTGGAAGAAAGATTTATGGAGTATGGCAATGACGCGTCGTAATTTTCTGCAAGTAGTTACCGGTACGGTCTCGGCGGCACTGTGCGGTCTTTGGTGGCTGGCAAAAAAGGCCGTGCCGCGTAAGTTCATAAAAGCCGTTCGGTGTAAAAATTACCCGGGGCCTGTGAAAGCTCTCGAAGATATTGATAAGGTTGGTAAATGGAGTGGTTGATATGGAATTTGCAAAACGCAGTCGCCCAACAGCGCTGGCCCATGCGGGGGTTACTTTATGCCTCCTCTTAAGTTTGCTTGTTTCGTGCGCGAAATCACCTGATGAGTCGGGAGTAAGGCCTGAGCAATCGAAAACTAAAGAGGATAAGCCGCAAGCAAAAGAAGAGAAATCACAAACCACCGATAGAAAATTGGAACCCGAACAAGAACAAAAGGTTGTACTGACAAGCTCACTTGCGGGCAGATGGTATTCGGCTGATGCTGAGGCGCTTCGGGGGCAAATCGAGGGATTTTTTCAAAAGGCCAATGTCGAGCCGAAAGACAATGTCATCGGATTAATTCTACCGCATGCCGGGTACCAGTATTCGGGACAGACGGCGGCCTATGGTCTGAAGACCGCAGGAAAGAAGTATAAACGGGTGGTTGTAATCGGCCCGAGTCACCGTGTGAATATGCCGGGCGTACTTAGTGTACCCGCTGCAACCCATTACGAAACGCCGCTCGGCCAGGTGCCGCTGGATAGGGAGTTTATTGCGAAACTCAAAGAAAACAGAATCTTTCAGACCGTGCCTCAGGTGCACGAGTATGAGCACAGTGTTCAAATCGAGTTGCCGCTTTTACAGTACGCCCAGCCGGATTTTAAGCTCGTGCCGATTGTAGCCGGGCACTGTTCGCTCGAACAGATTAATAGCGCCGCAGATACACTCAGCAGCGTTGTTGACGACGACACCTTGGTCGTCGCAAGTTCCGACTTTGTACACTACGGCCCGAACTATGGCTATGTGCCTTTCAGAGAAGATATTCCTGAACAAATCAAGAAACTGGATATGGGGGCCTATGAGCATATTGCCAATCTCGACAGCAGGGGCTTTTTGGAATATAAGCGAAAAACGGGTGCGACGATATGCGGCTATATTCCGGTCGCAATATTGCTTGCAATGTTGGACAAGCCCACCAAGGCCCAGCTGCTGAAATACACAACCAGCGGTGAGATTGTGGGTGATTTTACAAACTCGGTAAGCTACCTTTCGGTGGCCATTTATGGAAAATGGCAGGAGAAGAACAAAATGAGCGAAGAAACACAAACCGAGAAATTAAGCAAGGATGATAAAGAAGAATTGTTGAAGCTGGCCAGGCAGACACTCGAATTTTATCTCGAACAGAAAAAAGCACCACGTGTATCTGATTTGCCTGTGCAGTTATCACCAGCTGTCCAGCGGCAGGGGGCGGCATTCGTAACACTCAAGAAACATGGCATGCTTCGGGGATGTATCGGTGATATACTGCCGCGCGGGCCGTTATATGAGTCGGTGATTCGCAACGCCGTCAACGCGGGAGTTAATGATTACCGTTTTCCCACGGTAACCGGCAATGAATGTGCCGAACTGACCTTCGAGATTTCAGCATTGACGGTCCCGAAGCCGGTCGCCTCAGCGGACCAAATCAGAATCGGCATAGATGGAGTAATATTGAGAAAACAGGGCCGTTCAGCGGTGTTCCTCCCTCAGGTTGCCCCCGAGCAGGGCTGGGACGTGGCCCAGACGCTCACCCACTTATCGGCCAAGGCGGGCCTGCCCGCTGATGCCTGGAAGCAGGGTGCCGAGTTCCTCGTCTTTCAGGCGGAAGTTTTCGGTGAGAATGAGAAATGAGATTTGCCCGCAGCTTTTTCATATTCAGCTACGGCCTGTTTACAATCGCAGCGCAAACCCTCCTCTTTCGCGAATTCATCACCACCTTCGAAGGCAATGATATCGCTGTTGGCATCTTCTTCGGCTCATGGTTTTTGTGGGTCGGCATCGGAGCCCTTGCAGTCTATAAAAGCAAGAAGCTCCTCGAAGGGTTGCAGCGTAATATCGAATTCCTGTTGTTGGGTTATATCCCCGCGTTCATTTTGCAGTGGATATTAATCCTCCATGGACGCGAATTAGCTGGTATCGAATCCTATGAGTTGTTTCCCACGGCCCTTATGGTGGTCCTGTCAGCCATCATTAACGCCCCCGTCAGTTGCATTACGGGCATGTTTTTTCCGGTCGCCTCCGGATGGATGAAGCGCGACCAGGCGCTTCCGGTTTCGAAAGTATATGTGCTTGAAGCCGCCGGCAGCTTTTGTGGCGGCCTGGGTGTAACAATACTTCTGACATTCGGGATGGCTTCAGCAACGATTTTCTTTATCATTTCATTAGTCTTATCGCTGGCGGCGTTCTGTGCCCGGCTTACCAGAGCGGTCCGGCTAATGGCGGCACCTGCGGGCGTAATTTTCCTGGGGATTTTGTACTGTCTGACGGTCGGCTTAGACAGTACCCTGATGCAGCGTGTTCGGACCGTAAAATGGGGCAAACTGCTGCCCGCGGATACATTTGCAGGCTCATTCCAAACTGCCCAGGCCCAGTATCTCTATGGGAATTACCAAGGTCAGTGGTTGACCATGTGCCGGGGCAGTGTATCCGAAGCCCTGCCCGACCTCGAATCAGCAGGCCGCACAGCGGCAATTTGCCTTTGTCAAGCTCCCGCCGCGAAAAGGATTTTAGTGATTGGCTCCGGATTGGCCCTTTGCCGCCGATTGCTGCAGCTTGAGCACATCGAAGATGTAACCTGGGCACACTGCGACAACGAGTACCCTGCAAAAGTCGAAAAATTTGCGCCGGCAAAGTTTAGAATCACCGACGAGCGTTTCCATCGTCTGCCTGTGGATGTGCGCAGCTTGTCGGCTGAAAAACAACAATATTATGACATAGTAATTATCAACCTGCCCGACGCGACGAGTTCCGTTCTGAACCGTTATTACACCCACCAGTTTTATCAGCAGATTAAAAAATCTCTGGCCCCGGACGGCGTCCTGAGCGTTCGCATATCCGGCGGGGAAAATATCATGGGCACCGAGCTTATAAGTCTTGGCGCCTCAACGAAGCTTACACTTAAGAAAGCCTTCTCGCAATTTGTGATAGTACCCGGTGAACAGACATGGTTCCTTGCATCGGACTCCAAATCTCTTACCGCCGACCCCGGCACTCTGATGGATCGCTTTGCCGGCATAAAAGGTGCACCCGATATTTTTCCGCCACAGGGATTGCTTTCAGTCTATCTTCCTGACCGTGCAGCCAAAGCGCTCGATGCCTATGCCTCTGCAGATTTGCCTGAAATACTCCTGATTAATCGTGACGCCAAGCCGTTGGCGAGCCTGTATGCCTTGCTGCTTTCGGCCAAACAATCAGGTGCGCCCGTCACAAGGCTGATCAAATATCTTGCCGTTGCCGGCATTTGGCCTTTTATTATACCGTTGGCTCTCTTCGCTGTCTTGCGGGTCGTTTACGTCTTGAGGACGCGCCGCCAGCTTCTGCCATCCGGCTTTAACAGCACCTTTCTTGTCTTCTCAGCCGGCTGGGTCGGAATCGGCCTGGTAATCGTCCTCATGTACCTCTACCAAACCCGCTTTGGCTCATTATACCTGCACGTCGGCCTCATTTCGTCAATCTTCATGATGGGCCTGACCTTAGGAGCGGCCTTAACCAGACATTTATTGGTAAGAAGAAAAATCCCAACGGCCGCCCTGTTGCCGGTGATAGTGATTGCGCACACCGTTGTTCTTACCGTCGCCGCCGGCTGGCCCCTGCAGGACTGGACCCGCGCGACCTTCGCCGTAATATTTGTCTTCTCGGGCCTTTGCACCGGCGCTTACTTTCCGTTAGCTGCCGCACGCCTGGCCGATTCTGCAGTCGCTCCGGCCTCGGCCGCCGGCAGGCTTGAAATGGCCGACCATATCGGAGCCGCGTCCGGCGCCTTCCTTACCGGCCTCGCAATCGTCCCGATTGTGGGTACGACGGCGACGCTGTTTATATTTATCGCGCTGATGCTCGTAAACCTGCTCTTCGCGGCGTTCGCAGCGCGCCCTACAAAATCCGCCGCCGTCTCTCTCAGGCCCACTCTTGTCTCGCGAACGCCCGGCTATATCTTGTTCGGCCTGGCCGCATGTATCGTCTTATGGTCGAACCTCCTTGCTCACTCGGCTGCGATGCTGGCGCCGCTACTGCCGCAGCAAACAGTTCACGCACTCGCCGAAGGCCTTGATTTTGAGCAGGGCCTCACCGCAGGTACCCGCACCGCCGAGCAAGTTGATTATTTCAAGCTCCGTGATTCTGAGGGCACGCCCGCCGGATACATCTTCAGCACCTCCCAGCTCGCGCCTGATGTGCGGGGTTTTGGAGGCAGGTTTAACCTTGTCGTTCGAGTGGACACCGCCGGCAAACTCATCAACTTTCACATAGTAAGGTCGAACGAAACCCCCGCCTACCTCAGGCTCCTTAAGGATTGGTACAACCTCCTAAAAGGGGCCGAAATTTTCGAGCCGAAATCCCTTGCCGATGTACAAGCAGTTACCGGTGCGACCGTTACTTCAGAAGCCATCCTTTCCGCATTGCAAACTTCAGGCCAAAGATTCGCCTCGCAGGTTCTCGGCAGGGGGGCTAAGCCCTCAATTGCCCAAAAAACCTGGGCCGCCCACCTGCCCGATATCCACGCCGTGTATTTACTCGCTGTTTTCGCCCTTGCCCTGGCCGTCAGCTTCCACGGCGGATTCTGGACCAGACTCACCGTTTTGCTGCTCACCCTTATCACCGGCGGAATCGTTATGAACATTCAGTACTCCACCGAGCAGGTCACCGCCTTATTGAGCGCCCGGTTCCCCTCATTTGCATTGTCGGGCGTTTTCCTGCTAGCCTTGGGTGTGCCGGTTCTCGTAGTCATTTTCGGCAACTACTATTGCGGCTACATCTGTCCGTTCGGGGCCGCCCAGGAGCTATTGGGATTCATCCTCCCGCAAAGATTCAGACCCACGCTTCCAAAAGACTCAATGCAATTGGCCCGCTTCGTAAAATATATCGTGCTATTTATTTTTATCGCCGTCTTCTTCACATTCCGCAATCACGCGGCCCTGACTGCCGATCCGTTGATAGAGATATTTTCCGGCGCCCTGCCGACGCTGCTCTTATGGACGGCCGGAATCGCCCTTATCGGTTCGATTTTCTATGTCCGCTTCTGGTGCCGTTATTTGTGTCCCGTTGGCGCGTTTCTCTCGCTGCTTAGCGGCATCGCGCTGCTGAAGCGGCTTCTGCCAGCCAAAAAATTCGGCCGATGCGAGTTCGGCGTCACAGGAAAAAACCAGCTCGATTGCATATATTGTGACAGGTGCCGTTATGAATTAAAGCCAAAGCTCGAGCCAAAATCCGCACCCATCTTACCTGCCAATCCCCTGCGACTTCTCAGCCGCCATTTTCTCATCCCTGTGGCACTGATAGCGATATTCATATCAGCCGTTTCCATATCCACCGCATGGCAAACCGTTTCAACCGAGATGGCCCTAAGTTCCGCCGCAGGCTCCGCCGGCGTGGTCCGCGATGTGGACCTCAAAAAAATCCGTACCATGATCCGCCAGAACAGACTCTCAGACCACGAAGCCGACTTCTATAAAAAAATCGAATAACAACGCCCCGTCATTGCGAGGAGCGAAGCGACGCGGCAACCTTGACCGCAACAATTGATAACAACCCCAACACAACTAACAAGCCCCGTCATTGCGAGCAGCGAACCGACGTGGCAATCTCAACCTACGAAATTCGAGTCACGAATCACGAACATCGCCTCACGCTCAGATTATAGGCTTCCTCAGCAAATCCTTAACGGACACAAAGCCGACCCACTTCCCTTGTTCAGTGATGGCCAAATGCCGAATACGATGCTCTGCCATTGTACGATAGATATCATAGACAGGCGTCTTGACATCCACAGAGATCAAAGGAGTGCTCATAATCTGGTCCACCTTCACAGAAGCCGGATTCTGCTCGGCGGCTATGACCTTGCGGACAATGTCCGCTTCGCTGACAATCCCGATTGGCTCGCCCGGCTGGCCCACCAGAACACTGTTGATGGTATGCCGCTGCATAACCTGAACAGCTTCTGAAACAGAAGTACCGGCCGATACTATAGGCGGACCCTCTGTCATAAGACGGCGAATAGGCTCTACCGCGGTGCGCCTCAGGTACACGAACCAATATACGGCGGCAACCAAAAAGCCGCCTCCAATAATGTTACCGATCGTAACCGGAAGCAGGTTGTGCACAATAGAACCCGCTATAGTCAATCTGGAAAGGTCGGGCACCTGCCCTAAAATATGCTGGGCTGCAGCCACAACCTCCGGGTTCTGCTTGATTAGCAAACCTGCAGGAATGAAGTACATATTGGCAACAGAGTGCTCAAAACCCAGAGCAACGAATGCGGTAATTGGGAATATAATGGCCAAGATTTTATCTGTCACGGAGCGACCGCTAAAGCAAAGCCAAACGGCCAAACACACCAGAATATTGCACAGAATCCCCTTGGATAACGCCTGCCAGAACGCCAGGTTCACTTTGTCGTTCGCTATCATAAGCGCCTTTACTCCCACCGCCGAATCGCCGGCCGACCATTGTCCGCTGAGCCAGATTAAAAACACCACCCCCAACGAGCCTACAAGATTGCCTATGAAGACAATGATCCAATTACGCAGAAGTTGTTTTAATGTAACCTTTCTGCTGACGTAAGCCATTACAATCAGGTTATTGCCGGTGAACAATTCGGCCCCCGCCACGATTACTAATATCAGCCCTAAGCAGAAGACCAGACCGCCGACCAGCTTTGTCAGCCCGACGCTCAACTGTGAATCGTGAATCACATAAGTATACAGAACCGCGCCAAAGGCGATAAATGCCCCGGCCAGCACGCCAAGTGTAAACGTCGAGATAGCATCAAGGTTGCCTTTAACAATGCCGGCCTTCTCCACACGTGCAGCCATTTGCGCCGGTGCATAGGCGTCAATTTCAAACTTTTCCATTTTTCCCTGCCCTTCAAAAAGAGTTTATCTCAACCACGACACTTACAATTCACCTACTTCCCCTCAAACCAACAATCCAAAACTATTAATCCCATAACTACATTAATTTTATTGGTAGGTTTGCGACAATCCCCCAAATCCCTGAAAATATCACAAAAAAGGATATTAAACTAAGCCACATAACAGCTAGATAAATCAGCTTTTTCCATATTCTTTTGTGTAGGATAAATTCAGCAAGTACCATTGCGATTATTAGCATACCTACTAACCATCCCAGCAATGTTGTGTGGCGGGAATATTGGCCCGCAATTAGAGCCATTGCAAGTGCATTATTCCCGTTTTCAATATAATAAGAGATCGGATGAGAATTATTAAACAAGTCTTCTAACATATGAACTACAATATAAGGGTAAAGATAGGGGAAAGCATAAATGAATAAATATGCTCCTACGCAGGCATAAACAAGTAAGCCAAAACAATGCTCTTTCTTTTCCATTTTATAGCCTCATGAGACCAAATACCGAATAATGCATTGGCCGCCGTCTTTGTCTCCGCATTTTTCTCCTTTACCATTTTATTGGCCAGGCGTCGTAGGTGTCGATTGTCTTGTCCCAATCATGCGTGTTCGTCTCCATCAGCCATGACGAGTTTTTTCCTGTCCATGAGTTTTACTCCATCCGTTTCTGCGATAATTCGTAAACCAACCAGAGAAATTAACAATAACTGTAAGTATGGCTTCTGTCAACACATTTTCTCAAGAAAATCACGAAAATCTTGAGCAACGCGAAAATCTTGAGCAACGCGAAACCCCGATTCATCGGGGCCGCGCCGGGACCACGTCTAATCCTCTTCGATCTTAGCCAGCTTATTAACAATGGGCCATTGCCATGGCCCGTGGTCGATGGCACTGGCTTCCGCTGATGTTTACATCGAGCTGAGCCTGAGCCGAGAACACCAAAGCTGGCTGCACGAATCCGTGTAAATTTATGCCACAGGTACCTGTGTTCACTTGTGCCCATGTGCCTTAGGTAATAGGTATCCGTGTCTAAAAAATCTCTGCGTCAAATCTTTCTACGAACTACCAACTCTTTTGTCTGCTCACAAATAGGATAGCGCCGCTATCCTGTGGACGCAGGCGTTAGCTTACGTGGTGCTCGCATCAAAGTAAGCTCCCGCCAAGTACACCAAGAAGACAAAAAAACAATCCGTGTTTACTTGTGCCATAGCTTGCACCATAGGTGGTACCTGTGTTCATCCGTGGCTAAATCAAAATTAAAATCCTGTAAATCCTGTAAATCCCATCTAATCAAATCTGCGCAAACTTGTGCCATAGGTACCCGCGAAATCTGCGTCTAATCCTCTCCGCCCTCAGCCGGCTTATTAACAATGGGCCATTGTCATGGCCTGTGGTCAAAACAGTCAACTTCAACTGCAATAGTCAATAGAAAATAGAAAATAGAAAATTTCAAAAAACTGCTTGTATTTTGAAAAAAATCGGGTATAATATGCCCCCAGAAAGCGGCGGCCCAGCCGCGAGTAAGTAGAAAAGGGGAGCAGTAGAGCAGGAGATAAAATTCAAATACTAAACTTCCATTTACGATCCACGAACCTAATCCTCCGAAGCCTTGTGCGAAGGAGGAACGAACAATTTAAACTTTTTATCCAAAACAAACCCAATTTGCGAAAAGCCCAAATGAACGCAACTTCTGTTCTAACAAAGATTTACGAAGAAAAGCGGCCGCCCAATCCAGCAAAAGCAAACCCAATAAAAGCCAATAAAACCCAATTTCAAACCCAATTTCAAACCCAATTTCAAAAAAGGCCAAAAATGAACGTAAATAAAGTATTAACAACCGATTATGAAAATTCTCGCCCCCCCAGCCGCGCAGAAATCAAACCCAATAAAACCCAATTTCAAACCCAGAAAATGCGACGGAGGATGATCAGATGGCACGGGTGAAGGCGAGGAGGTAAACGAGATAGGCAGCGTAGGCACATGTCAGAAGCAGGCCTTCAAGGCGGTTTATGAGTTTGCCGGTTGTGGCCATCAGGATAAACGCGCCGCTTATCGCAACCATGACCCAGTAGTCAACACCGATGAGGCGCTGATTGATGTCGAACGGTCGAATCACACCTCCGCAGCCGACGGCAAGCAGGGCGTTAAAGATGTTGGAGCCGACGAGAGTACCTACGGAGATGTCATCGTGGCCCTTAAGGGCGGCTACAACGCAGGTCATAAGCTCCGGCAGGGAGGTCCCGACCGCGATTATTGTCAGGCCGATGACGGCCTTGCTCAGGCCGAGCCTTTCGCCGATGAAGACGCCGCCCCTTATGGCAAGGTCCGCACCCAACGCCAGGCCTGCCAGGCCCAATATGATAAGAATGGCGCAAGTATAGAATGGTTTGGCCTCGCGGGCGGCCTTATCGTGGATATGTTGGCGGATTCGGTCGGCGTCAGCAGGGCGGACCTTCGCATCCCGCAGGCCCATATATACAGTAAAAGCCACCAGGGCGGTAAACAGCACGAGCAGGCCAAGGCCTTCAGCCCGGCTAAGATGCAGATTCCGCAGAACCGGCCAGAGCAAAAGAGCGACGATGAGCATTGCAGGCATCTCGCGTTTTAGGGTGCGTAGCTGGATGGTAATGGGGCGAATGAGGGCACACAGGCCGCCTACGAGGGCAAGATTGGCGATATTTGAGCCATAGACGTTGCCTATGGCCGTGTTGCCGAGGCCGCGTGCAGCGGCGGTGATACTGGTGGCGACTTCGGGGGCGGAAGTTCCCATGGCGACGATTGTCAGGCCGATGATGAGTGGACTTACGCCGAACCTTTCAGCCAGAGCGACCGCACCATCGACCAGCCAATCGGCACCTTTGAGCAGGATAGCGACGCCTGCCAGCAAAAAAATTGCAGCCCAAAAAATATTCATTGTTGGTTATTGGTTACCGGTAACTGGTAATTGGTGATCGGAGTATAACGGCAGTGTGCAAGCTTTGACAGTAAAAAATGTCGCAATGCGGCAGGGGGCCTCAGACCTTTCCGACGACGAGGCAGCAGTTGTGGCCGCCGAAGCCTAAGGAGTTGCTCATGGCAAAATCGACATTGGCCTGGCGGGCCCGGCGTGGAACGTAATCCATTTTCGGGTCACAGCGCTTATCAACGTTTTCAAGGTTGGCGGTGGGGGGGATAACAGATTTTTCAATCACCTTTGCCATTACGATGACCTCTACGGCGCCGCTTGCCCCCAACAGATGGCCGAGACAGCCCTTTGTGGAACTTACGGCCAATTTGTAGGCGTGGCCGCCGAATACACTTTTAATAGCAATGCTCTCGGCAATATCATTGAGTTCTGTGCTGGTACCGTGGGCATTGATGTAGTCAATCTTCTCCGGTTCGATATGGGCGTCAGCGAGGGCAAGTCTCATTGCTTCGGCGGCGCCTTTGCCGTCCGGCTCGG
>JGI10211J34971_10002722_pt1 | contig 14296 bp, 12 predicted proteins | sample Etolagsediment_FD_34971 | JGI IMG/M metagenome (IMG submission 34971) | reverse complement strand
GTGCTGGAGCTTCAAATTCATATTCAGGAGTTTCACAACCCTCACATACAACATTACTAGTAACAGTTGTCAAGTAACGTCTGCGGCAATTATCAAATGTAACTGAGGTATCCTCTGTGATAGTTAAAGATGTATAAGTTTCTTGAAGTTCAGTCAAACGACTTAAACCACACTCTGTATCTTTAAGGTCTATTTGAAATTGCTTAGTTGAAACAGTACAAGTATCACCAGCAACCCAAGCAACATCACTTGGTTGTGAATCAGGGATACATAATGAAGTTTGTTCACCCTCAGCAGTAAGAGTATTAGAACCATTCTCAGCTAGGATAGCAGCTTCTTGTGTTTCAGTAAGTTCCGTTGGGAATACTATAACATAAGTACCAAAACCAGCATCTGAAACAGTTTTAGTGATGCTTGAAGAGGCAGTTGCTAGTGTGGCTACATCAAATGTAAAATCAGCACCACCACCATTACCTAAAACACTATCTGCAATAGTGATAGTTTCACCTACAACATATCCAGTACCTTCTGCAACTACTTCAAGGGAAGTAACAGCACCTGAGCCGTTAACAACTACATTAAATGTAGCACCAGTACCAGAAGCACTAGCAGTTGATGCAACAGCAGTATAAGTACCAGCAGAACGACTAGCATCAGCAGCACCTAGATTAGTAAGTGTATAAATAGCACCAGCATGGTCAGACACACCTAAGATACCGTCAAGGATGGTTGCAGAAATATCAACACCATCATCTTCAGTTTGCATTACATAAACCCAACCACCATCAGCTAGTGTATAACCATTTGGACATTCACAACCGAACAATAACTCATTTTGAGTTGTTGGGGAATAAGCAGCAGGTGCAGAACCAGTAGTTAGTAGTTCATAAGTTGAAGTAATACCTTCTCTCCAAGTACGGGCAATTGATTCACCTACATATTGAGCTTGAACTTGCGCTAGGGCTTCTTGTGTACCTTCATCCTGAAGTTTCAAAGTATAATAAGTAGCTGTTGCAGTTGGAGTTGGTGCTGGGCTACAAGAGTAATTAGGAATTACATCTATAACGTCTGACACTTTATAAGCAGCACCATCAGAAACTTTTACACCTGTTGGTGAAGCTGTTGATCCTGGACGTAGTTGATGATTTTTAATTCGTTCTACTAAGTCCTCAATAAGTGGCTTACAACTTACATTTTCACAACGATCATCACAATCAACGCACTCATCTGGATTACCACCAAATAATGTGAAAACTAGATCAGCTTGACCTTTTGGATAACCTATCCAAGAAATAGCATCCCCTACCAAACGCATTGAAATGGTAGTAGCTTGTTTTTTACGAAGTTGAATACCTGTACCTGGTACACCATTGTAACCAAGTGTTACCTGTGATTGTACTACTGGTTTAGCAGGGTCAAAGGTTACATCAAGTAAATCATCTTTAGTGAAAGTAATTGTTTGATAAGGTCGGTTAGAAGAATCACCAGCAAACTGGGTTTTTCCATGTCCAACTCTTAATACAAACTTGTCTTTTTTTGTTGCACCAGCAAGAGAAGCTTTTGCCTCTAATCCGTTAGCATTAGTTTTGTCTACTGAAAACAAACCTATCTGACCATCTACTAATTGTAGTGAACCTCCAGAAGTTAGAGGGGTAGTTGGGGATAATACGAATTGGTGACTGTACGAGCTATTGTGTCCTCGAATCATAATAATCTTTTGTTTAAGTTAAATTTTTAGTTATTGTTAATTATTCTATCTTTGTTTATTTGAACTTGTGTTGTATCTCCATAATTTCTAAAGAAACTTTCAGCACATCCCGAAATAACTTTGTTTATAAAAGCGTTATCTCCCTCTGGATCTACATTACTTGAGGCAATATTTGAGCCTATATGAATGTACCCCTCTATATCTACATTATTTGGATACCTATAATATGATAACGTAACACTATCAACATTAAATCCTTCTGTAAATATATTTATAGATTCATTTCCTATATAACAAGGAGCTTCTCTATATGATAAAGATGGCTTATTGTTATTATCTAAAAGAACTTGTTCGGTATTAAAATCTTTTATTTCAAAAAGACTGACTCTTATATCTTTACAATTTGTTGTAGAAACTTTACTAAATGCACTTGAAAAGTCAAGAAAATCATCTGGTAAACTGAATGTAAATTTAGTATCTTGAATTGTTGATGTATTTAAGACTTTAGAAGTTAAAAACTTATTTATTTGCCTTATTTCATCATCATTCTTTCTCTCTAATATAAGCTCAATATATCTAACTTGCTCCTCATTATAAAGCCTAATAAAACGATCTTTGGATGCTGTTATATTATTAGATTTATAATTTTGGTTTACTTTTGTTAAAAAACTTATATAAGCCTCACTTATCGTCATTATTTATCGATCAAAGTATCAAGTAAATTTTCATTACCTTCCTTAGTTAAGATACTATAAGACTCTTCATCACTTCTACCAATAGCCTCTCCTTCAAAATACCAAATACCAGCACTAACAGTAATTACTTTACTTTTCTTAAGCTTCCTAACTTTGTTAATTATTTTGACCTTTTCATAAGGGTCTTTAGTTATTGCATCATATAGTTTCTCTAACTTAGATACATCACTAATAAAGTGATCAAATATTCCCATCAAAACCGATAAAGATGCTTTTCTACCTATTGATAAAGCCCCAACATACTGTAAGTACTCTTTAACTTTATCTGAATTATCTTTAACGGTACTACCAAACCAAGTATTAACAGCAAGTTTTTTCTCTAGGAACTCATCTACATTATCTTCTTTACCTTCGGTATCTTTTAATACATAAAAAGAAGAGTTATATAATGGGTTATTTATTTCACTTTCTGGGGTTAATTTATTACCACGTAACGCTAGAAATAAATTTAGATAGTTATCTAAACTAGATGTATCAATAACTGTATCATGTCGCATTTCCACACCTAGCAAGGATACAAACTGTGTTTCAGTTGCAGATGGATTTGATTTAAAAAATGCTTCTTTTTTTCTATTAAAGTGGTCAATAAGAGTCTTTCTATCTTTAAGAATTTTAGTGACCTCTTGCTTAGATTTACCATTAAATTCCAATGAGGATTCATCTAAACCTGTATCGTAATGTCCAAATTGTGAATTACCTACGTATTTACATTTTGCTGGTTCTGATGTATCTCCAACCATCTTAAACCTACCCCTTTCTTTTAATCCTGATGGGGTATTTGATGTAACTTTTTCTTGTATTCTATAAATTTTATTTGGTTGTACTTCCATTTTTGGTTTGGTTTGGTTTTATAGGTGGGAAATTAATCCCACCTATTTATTAAAATGTATCAGTATCGTTTTTCTCGATAATAACTACTCTACTCTTATCTGCAACAAATCCTGACAAAGAAGATAGACAAGTTATTTCATGACCCATAGTTGCACGGCTGTATGGTCCACCATTAAAACTTGGACCATTTGTACGACTAACTTGGAAGTTAGGCATGTTTTCAGGTCGAACTAAGTAAATATTTGATTTACCTAATGAACCTTCTTCAACTTTAACACCATCAGGTAGTAATTTACTATCACGAGCGTTTGAATAATTGGTATCTGTTATATCCCATATAACTAAAGTCCATGAACGTTTACTATAACCACTACTATAACCACGCTCAATATAATCACCTAAATGATCATGATTCAAAGATGATTCTTCTCGTACAGTTACGTGACCTATACCATTTAAGAAAGCTTTACCAATTGTGAAAGACTCATACTCCAAATTATGTCTATCAGAACCCATCAATACAGGTACAGGAACTACATCTTGGTCTACATGGAATGGAACTGTTGAAACAAATTCATTTTTAAATAGTTCACGTACTAGGTGATAAGCATTAGTACCAGCATCAAACATAATTTGACGATCAGTAGGAGCAATACCTGTACCTTGGAACATAACATCTGCTGCTTTTTGAAGCAACAAACGCAACTCATCGATATTATTATAGGTAAACCTATGTCCTCTACGTAGTTGGTGATACAAACCTTCATTAACAGTTTTACTACCATTAACACCAGTAATAGTTGCGCCTCTGTTAAACATCAAACCCATTGCAGTAAGTTTCATGTTTTCAGCAACAACCAACCCTTCCATAATAGGCTGAATCCTTGTAGCTTGCGGGTCTAGTTTGTTATTTTTAGTAAGACCTGCATACATAAAAAACTCACCACCTAATTTCTCTTTAACGTTGTTAATACGTTTAGAAAGTTTATCAGACTGCTTACCATCTATATTTAGAACGTTAGCGTATTCTGACCAACCAACTTGTGTACCCCTGATGTCACCCAAACGGTATTCCAAAGTAACTTTACTTTGATTTAAACCACCAAGATCAGGTGCTGAGAATTGTTTAGAGTATTCATTTTGAAGTGTATCAATTTTGAAGAACTCTGTACCAGGTTTAAGTTTTTGTTTTGGAAATGACAAATCACGTCCCTCCATAGCTATTTGTACATAATGTACATAACCATTACCTTCATCAACTACTTCTTCATCCTCAGACACAATAACAGGAACACCATCAACAGGGTCATAACCAATTATATCACCAGGGGAGAAAGGATAAGATAGTTTTATAGGAAAAACAGCACCGTCTAAACCTAGATTGTCACCTTCTGAAACATCTTCAACCACGATTGGTTTCTCTATCTCCATTTCCACATCATAATGGAAACCACCTTTTAATCCATTTACTAGAATAACATCATGATTCCTAAGTGGACCACTCAAAAATGGTGTACTAATCAATTGAGAACGCTCAAATAAATCAAGCATACCCATAGATTTAGTGTTATCAGCATAATCAGCCTCTGTAAGAGACACTTGATCAAGATAACCAAATTGAGTTTCAAGGGCTTTCTTATGTGTTACCCCAATTACTGTGCTTCCATTAAAGTTTCTACCTAAAATTTTAGCATCAAATCCTTCTTTTCCCATTGTTTACTTTTTTAACCTAAAGGGTTTTTAATTTTCCTTGTATTATTATTTTGTTCAGTGTATAATCTCTCTTGTGGGGTATTTTTTGAGTTTTTCAATTCAAGAAATAACCTTTTCTTTTCGGTATTAACTTTATTAGAAGTTATAGATTCAACAAATTTATCATAATCTGTTAAAAATTGAAATAACTGAACAGACTTCTCTGGGTTATTTCTAAATTCTAAGTAAGCCTTATCAACGGTTGTAAATCCTGTTTTATCAACCTCCGTCAATCCCTTTACTATATTATTAATTTTAGAACTATCGAAATTTTTACTTTTTAGGGTATCTTTTAGTCCTTTTTTATACTCTTTTATAGCAGCCTCTTTTAACTCAATTTGTTGTTGTTGGTGAGCTAATATCTGTTCTTTCTCTTTTTTAAGCTTTTCATTTAACTTATTGTATGCTAAAGTAGCCTCATCATCTACTTCCATATCTTTAATAAGTCTTTCTATTTGCTTATTTGCCCATTTTTCATCCCTACCTAGTTCAGTAGTATAATATGAAAAAATAACATTTAGTTTATCTTGATCAGTTTCCATTGGAATAGATTCCAATCTTTTAGTTTGCATAAAATTTTGCATATATGCAGCTAAATCACCCTCACCCTTACTTTTAAAATCAAAGAACTCTTTTTCTTCATCTGTTATATTAGAGTAGATTTTCTCTTCTATTTCCTTAGTTTTTTCCTCTTCCTGAAGTTTAACTATCTTTGTAAAGGTTTCTTTATCTAAAGAAATATCATCAATTCCCTCAACTTCTACCCAAGTACCAATATCAACTAAACTTTGGTACAACTTTTTATAATCAAAATCCTTCTCATCTGTCTCTAACCCTTCTGCGATGGCTTCAGATATTTCCTCGTCATCATCAGAAGCAAATGTATAATTAGTAGTATCTAATACATCCTCAATTTCTGCTTCTTTATCTTTATCCTCATCTACTATGACTTCTTCCTTATCCTTTTCTTCTAGTACCTCTTCTATTTCATCAACTTTAGGATCTTCAAAAGATAATGTGTTGTTAAACGAAGGTATGGCTGCAAATGGATCTTTAGTACTCATAATGTTTTGGTTGTTTATTTTGGTAATGCAATTATAGTAATAATATTTGTTTTTTCAAAATATCTAACAATTGTAATGTATTAATTACACTGTTTGTTAGTTTTTATCATCATAACGATTTTTGTTAGTTTTCGCTATTTTTAATTGTTTATCTGCTATATTCTGTTTAGTATTTAATTCTTCTTGTTTAAGTTGTAACTCCCTTTGTTTAGTGATAAATTGTCTATTTTCACTCATTTGTTTTAAGTTTAACTCTCGTTCTTTTAAAGACTTATTAAACTCTTTATCTAATCGATCAATTTCCAACTTAGCTTGCTCAACAATATCAGGTATTTTGTCTTTATCTATATCCTTGTCAGTAGCAAAACCTAAACCTAACAATGCTTGTTTACTTAATGCAATTTGTCCTTTTAGGTATTCTATTTCCATTGCATTTTGATGCTCTTTCTCCATAAATGCTTCTTGCTGCTTAGCTTGTTGCTCCATTAGTTGAAGTTGCTGTTGTTGAGCTTGAGCTTGGGCTAATTCTGCTTCTTGTCTGCCTAATTTAGCTAATTTTAGTATAGTAGCAGTAGAATCAGCAGATATGACATTTGCCATAGAAATAAGATCCTTCTCAATAGTATTATCTTGGAAGTAGGTTTGTTTTAATAGTTCAAGCTCACTTCTTCTTTTAGCATTATTTTGTGTGTAAACCCTAAGCCTTCTCATGCTAAGATATGGGTCATTTAGTGATATAAAATGTTTATTTAAATCACTATCTGTATAATTTACTGTTACGTCTTTTCCTTCATATTGAACCCACTGCGCTATATTAATACACATTTCATCATTCCTTCTTTGGAACTGGGCAAATTTATCTGTCCATACCTCTGTTTGAGCAAAAGAAGAACTAACAGACTGCTTAACCCCAGTGGCTGACGTTTGTTCAGTAGGTAATAACATCCTCTCAGGAGAAAGACCAAGCTTATCATAAGCTCTCCTCCTAATAGCCTCCCCAACTTGAAGTTTACCAAGCATTGCATTGGTGAGGTCCATATCAACTTTTTGAAACTGATTAAAAGATGCTCCCCTAGCTTCTGTTGAATCAACTAACATTAATCCCACATTCCTTGCTAATTCAGCAAATTTATTTACAGCTTCTGGTCCACCACTATCTTTTAAGAACTGTGGCATATAAGCAACGTCCATTAAAAAAGCCACCCCTAATTCCTTAGACATGTAATCTCTAGCCATATTCATAGCCATAGAATATTCCACTTGATCATTCTCTACTCTTGATACAAGTGAAGTATTTTCAACTATTCCAGTCACAGGAAGAACCGTATCAAATATCGAACTTTCCCCACGAAGTTGGTAATTCATCTCATTACCATAAAGGTAAAGATCTTCATCTAGGTCTGTATTGTCTTTACTTATTTTAACACCATAGCGTACTTCTTTCACATAGTCCCAAACAATAGTGTTCTCTTGTGGGTTTTTAATATGTTGTTCAAGACTTACAGTCTTAAGTTGTTTGATTTTATACTTATTGATTATTTCCTTTAGAATCTTATCGGTAACTACTTCTTCTGTTACCACATCATCACCTTCTTTCCTATAAGATAAGTAACCGACCCTTTTATAAGATACCCAATAAGCTTCCATAGTTCTAACCAAATCCCTTTGTATTTGATTAGCTGAAAACAAATGTTGGAGGTTATAATCCCCATTAGGAAAATATCCACGATACCCTAAATCAATTCCAGTTTTTTCTTGTATTAACCCAGCATTTTCATATTGAGTGTGGTACTGTTGTGGAACTAATCTTAACTCAGAACCCATGTTCTGAACCCAACCTTGTAAACTACTGTTACTTGAAGAACCTTTAACAGCATTTCCTTTGTAATATTTAGACTTTAGTATTTGTACTTTTTGTTCTTCATTAAGGTCCTGCCCCCAGTTGGTAATGACTGTACTAGCTGGTAGATTTTGTATCCTACCAACATAATCCCCTAATTCAGGATATTTTATTTCTTGGTCTATTGAGGTAAATGTGTTGAGTGGAGACCATCTTTCAGGGCGGTAATAATCAAAACCTACTCTCCAATGTTGAAAACACCTACCCGTTATTAAGTAATCCCTATATAAATCTCTGTCTAATTCATCTTTTGAAAATCTGACCGTACTACTTTCTAAGGTTCTTTCTGCCCAATCTATATAGATAGGCTTCCACTCAGAGTTCATATATTTGTTTACATCCTCTGGTATATTTTGTTGCCTAAAATTATCTAATTCTTGCAGGTATTGTTGTCTTTCTTCTTCGGAGCTAAAGTTATCTTTATTTGGGTCTACACCCATTTTAATTAACTTCAACTCTATTTCAGCGTTTATTGCCTTTGAAGTTCTTTCCCATAATTGATCTTTTCTAGTCCTTAGATAATCATTTGTTGAGATAGGGTCGTCTGCATATACAACACTAGCATTTGGTTTTTTTATAAACTCCCCTATTAATGTGTTTATAATAGGTTCAACAAATGAATAGTGTTTTAACTCCTCTGAGAAGTTAGATTGATTTCTAAGATTATCAACTTCAGAAAGAAATAAAGAAGTATTAGCAATATCAGAGGGTTTATAAGACCCCTCTACAATACGGTAAGCATCTTCAAACCTTGCCCTATTAACTCTAATCTGAGATAAACCAATAGTTTCTAAAGAATCTAAAGTATCTTTTATCCACTGTTTAGTTTTCTTATTAGATGGTAATGCCTGTGCTGTGAAATTGAAGTCTCCCCCAATATACGGAATATCCTTATAATCGTAGTTGAACATAGGGGTGCAATATAAGAATAATTTTTATATTATCCAAAAATCTAACAAAAGGTATTATAAGTATTTTTTATTTCTACCTAAAGTACCGCTTATAAGCTTATCATATTGTTTGACTATATCGACACCAATCGCCCTCTCAGACCCTCTAATATTATTTATAGACAATTCCTCATCCCATATTAAAGCATGTCCAAATGCCATAATTCTATCATAGTTATCTTGTGTACCAAACTCTTCTATCTCCTTTAACAACATTGGATCTGGTATTCTTTGAACTCCTAATTCCATTATTGGATTTCCAACATCATCATAATTTTCAGTAGGAAATTCTTGCCAACAGTAATCTTTAACAAGTTTTAGTAAATGTCTTTTATTGTTTGCTGTTGCTGGTAATCCATTTGTTGAATTAGCATTAGAGGAAGCATTTATCCTCATATTTGTACCTTGAGCTTGTGCTAGAAGATATTCTGCTTTTTGTCCTTTTAAGTATTTCGTAAAATTTACGTCACTTTCAGGTAAACATTCTGCCCTATAAAGTTTTAATAACAACATAGCTTGTCTATAAAACTTTGTATCTATATTAGGTCTACCAATATAAGAAGCTACAATCTGATTTTGAAACCCACTAACTCCTGCCTGTCTTTTAAATATGTAAAGAGCATTTAAAGAGTCTGTGGTATTTGATGTGTCTATTTTAACACCATCAAATCCAGCAACATAAGTACCGTATTTTATTTCTCTTGGATCTTCAAATATAGGTCTCTCATATATACATATAGGTGTTTCTACTCCACCACCTGCAAAAGGATAAGCTTTAACTGGTTGTTCTTTTGATTCATGTACAGTAATAACACCTGTTTTTTCCATGTCTAATTCAACAAATTCCCCCCAGTTATCTTCACCTTCTAACTTATCACGTGTTCTTTTAGCATCATCTGCTGGAAATATGTTTATACCTCTACTAAGAAAACAATCTTCAGGTTGGAATGGGTAATACATTTGTGCTTTCTTACCCTCTTCATCTGAACTATACTTATCTATTTCAATTTGAGCTTTAACCCTCTCATTAGCATTTTCCCAATCAGTAACTTGTATAATACAACCCTCAAGATCTTTTTTTTCTTCTTCTGTAAACTCCCTATTTAAGTATTCATATANTGGTATCCCTATTTTTTCACCACCTCCAAAAGACATAGCACCAGGTGGGAATAAACCTACTTTTTTGTCTGATTTTTGGGTATATTGAAAATATTTTGGTTTAACTATCTTCTTATATTCCTCTACATTTATAACAGTAAAACCTGTTTTCTCAGCATCAAGGAAATTGTCTTTTGCATCTGCTGATAAAGTAGTATTACCACCAGTACCTGCTAGTATAGGTAAAGTTCTGTATTTACCATTAGAAGCCACAATTGCTGGTTTAAGGGCAGCTAGTGCTAATTTATAAGAATACTTACCTACCTCATCTGCAATAACACAAGATGGTGTTAGACCTGCTAGTAGCTCCTCTTTGGAAACTTTTTGCCCATGTTCCAAGTTCCTAATAGCTATTTTTGAAAACAAAACCTTATTTTCTTTACCTAAATCTAATAGGTGTTTAGTTATAGGGTTTATTTGTCCTTTTTCGCCTGTTACTGGGTCTTTTTTTGTTGATTCTTTTTTATTTACAGCTATTTCAACTAATGAAGTAAAATTACCAAATTTTCTTAAATCAGAGAAACAACTAGGTCTGTTTGCATAAAAATAATCAATATAATCCGCAATATTTTTTAGATCTTTTGAGTCCGCACCAAAAGATAATGACTCACTATTTTTCTTTATCCAAGCTTCATGACATATTTTAGATGCTTCTGTAACTGATTTTGCAATACGTCTACTACCAAATATAGTAATAGGTCTCTGTTGTTTAACAGACTGTTCTATCCCCCAATTAATGTACCATTCATTATCTCGTAATGGAGGTGTTCCAACTACTCTCGTCATTGAACCATATTCATCCTCAGCATCCATTGGTATTTTAAAAAAGTTAATATGCCAATATAACCAAGGTGAAAAATATACTCCACCCACAATAACGCCTGACTTACAATATTCGATATGTTTTAGCCAAAACTTTACATAAGAAGGACTAGTAATTTTTGGTTCTTTCTGATTTATTAGAAAGTCAGAAAATTTTATTTTTGGTATGTTANTGTTTTTTGTCATTTGATTGTTTAAATCCTTCTACAAGAAGTTTCTTGAAATCTTCAAATAGCATCTCACCATTATTTACATAAAGTTTATCCTCTTTAAGAATAAAGGCTTGTGGTACTTCATCTTTTATCATTTTTTCAATATCTTCTCTCACTTTAGGACTATAATCCAAAGATTGTTGAGATACCTTTACAATTTCTCTTATCGAAATTAGGTAATGAGATATACCACCAATAATAAAAGGTAATATTATATTATCTACATGTTCCTCTTTTTTCAGAGATTGTTTTTCCTTGACCAATAAGTCAACTATTTCAGTGTAGTAACTAATAGCATTGTCTACGTATTTAGTATCACTCATCTTCTAATTCTTTTAATGTTTTTTCAATAACCATTGAAAGACTTTCATCAGTCACTTCCATATGGAATTTTCCTTCTACTATTTCATTTTGATAGTTGCTATTTCTAAGCACTAACTTCAATATATCAGAAAACTCACTATCAGGTAAAAGTCTCCCTACCTTACTTAGATCAGACATGATCTTTGCTCTTCTAATACTGTTCATCTACTTCAATTTTACCTTTTAATGTTATTACAAAATTATCTTCATTACTAACTACTTTTACATTCATATTTATCTCACCAACTATCTTAGAATATTTCAATTCTATTATAGCACTCTCGTTGTTTTTAAGAGAATTTTTGCTGATGGTCTTATAAGTACAACCACAACCCTCCATTTTTAAACCAGTAAGATCTATATCATGCCTAAATTTCTCACCCCTTCGGTTAAGTATTTCTAGTTTAACATAAGACTCATCTAATAATTCACTTTGAATAAATGGGATTTTAGCTTTAAGGGTTTCATTGTAAATGACTTGTATGTTATCGTACTTCTGTAATAAAGTTACATCTCCTTCCAATACCTTTAACCAAACTCCTTTACCTACATAAATAGGGCTTCCTTCTTGATATGCAAATTCTTTATATTCCATTACCATTTATTTTTAGGGCAAGTTTCACTAGGAACTCTTGTTTTCCAATTTAAGAAGCATTGACAAACACCACATCTCGCTGGATTTCCTACCTTGTGAGGGCACTTATTACATATTTCCATACGCTGCTTGCTCAGCTCCTCTTCTGATCCTGTAAGGGCATTTAAAGCCCCTTTTGTTATTTTTTTAGGGTTCATTTTTTATTGTTATGGGATTAAATCTGATACATTTAAAAAAATTCTTCTTAACTCCAAACTTATCTGCTCGTTCAGTTAGTTTCATTATTTTACTTCTTTTAGAGTCTAAAGTAGCTAACCTTTTATTTATACTTTTTTCATTAGGTGGATTAGTTCCTCTTTCCAATACAATATTTAATCTTTTTTCAACATCATTTATACCTGATAAAGTATAATGTAAAATTCCAAATGTACCTAACTTAAAAGCTACTTCATCTGTTTCATAGGCATACTTCCTTAGTTCATCCAAATTATATTCGTACATTATTTCAGCTAACTCTCTATTACCACCTTGCTTTTCAAACTCATCTAAAATATCTGAAAGAAAGTAAATCTTATTATCGTACTTCATTAGTGTAACATAATTGAATGGAAACTTCATTTGAACTATTAACAAGATCTTTTATAGCCTGTAACCCTGGATTTAAATGTTTTCTATTCTTTGTGCTGTCCTTAACAACTAAACCCTTTTGTTTCAAGTTATGAATGATCGTATAAATGTGCGCAGGATTATTATAACCCATATCAGCATCTATGATCATTCTATTGAACCCTTTATCATTCATGTCAAACAAAATGCACAAAGAAATAATATCAATTTCTCTTTTAGTTAAATTATTAACTGTAACCGAATAGATCTTTAGCAATTTTTGGGTAAGATCTAATTTATCAGTGTAACTTAATTGTACAGGTAAAGTCTTAAATTCCTTCATTTAGTATTTTTTAGGCAGAGTTAGGGCAAAAAGTTATATTACTTATTAAACTATCCTACCCCCCTTTATTACCAATTAACTTCTAATTATATTACTTATCCTTGAAACCCAACCCCATACCCCCCTTTCCCCCCTCTCCCCTTTAGGAAGAAATGCAAGTATAGTAAAAATTTTTCACAATTCCAAATTTTTTAACACTTTTTTTCAAAATTTAACATTTTTTAACACTTTTAAAATTTATTTCATGATTTATTTGGATTTCTCAATAATTTTACTTATTATTGTATCCATGAACAAACAATATAGCATATATTACAACAATTACGCAGATTGTGTGATGCGTTGTATCCCTGATGAGGTCATATCAGACTTTGTTTACGACAACAACAGAGATTTGATAGAAAACTTTATGACTTACTGTTATAAGTCAAAAATAACTTGTGAGGACACAGCAAAGTTATTATGTATTTTTTCGCAACTACTAAATAAGTAAAATGTCAGAACCAAAGTATTTAAGTGTAATAAACAAGTACAAAAAAGAACATGGTAATGGTAGTATAGGTTTACTATCAGAAAGTTTCTTAGCGGACGTTAAAACCACATCTACAGGGTCTTTACTGCTAGATAAATGTATTGGTGGAACATGTTTAAGTGGTCTACCTGAAGGTCGGATAATTGAGTTTTATGGACCTGAAGCAAGTATGAAAACCACCACTGCATTATATGGAATGAAAAAATACTTAGATGCTAACCCTACAAAATTAGGCTTGTTTTTGGATGTTGAGCAGGCTTTTGATAAAAATCTTGCCTATATGATAGGTATAGACCCATCTAAGGTTGTTTTTACTCAACCTGAAACCACTGAAGATACCCTTCAATTATTGGAGGATTTTATCCAAACAGGTGAATTTGGTTATGCTATTGTAGACTCAGTTGCTGCTATGATACCTAAATCAGAACTTGAAGGGGATTTTGGTGATAATAAAATAGGGGTACAAGCTCGTTTAATGTCACAGGGTATGAGAAAAATAAATGGGGCTATAAACAAAAATAAATGTACCACGGTGTTTATAAATCAAACTCGTGATAAGATAGGGGTCGTTTATGGCTCACCTGAAACCACCACAGGAGGAAATGCCTTGAAATTCTACTCATCATTGAGAATTAGGTTTCAATCATCTAAAATGCAGGGGGCAGAGGAACAAGGGCGCATTGTTAAAGCCAAATTAATAAAGTC
>JGI10211J34971_10002720_pt1 | contig 14297 bp, 15 predicted proteins | sample Etolagsediment_FD_34971 | JGI IMG/M metagenome (IMG submission 34971) | reverse complement strand
CCGCGCAAAAGCTGATGGAAAATGGCCAAATCGCCGACCCGATCACCCTCGCGGGCTTTTTTGAAGGCAACGACGAGCTCATCGCCATGGGCGGGGCCGTCTATCTGGCCGAATTGGCCGCGAGCGCGGTCACCATCATTAACGCGGGCGAATACGGGCGGATCATTTACGATTTGCACATGAAGCGCGAATTGATCGCCCTGGGCACGCAAATGGTCAACGGGGCCTACGACCAAGGGGTTCAAGAATCCGCCACCAACCAGATCGAAAGGTCTGAACAGCAACTTTATGACTTGGCCACCCAAGGCGACTTTGAGGGCGGCTTTCAAGATTTCCGCACCTCCATCATGGAGGCCATCCACATGGCCGAAGCCGCGCACAAACGCGACGGCGCGCTGGCGGGGGTCACCACGGGGCTGAAAGATCTGGACCAGATGTTGGGCGGTCTGCACAACTCCGATCTGTTGATTTTGGCCGGTCGCCCGTCCATGGGCAAGACCGCGCTGGTCACCAACATCGCTTACAACGCGGCCTATTCGTACCATAAATCCGGTGGCGAAGAGGGCGCGGTGGTGGGCTTCTTCTCGTTGGAAATGTCGTCCGAACAGCTCGCCGCGCGTATTTTGTCCGAACAAGTCGAAGTGTCGTCCAACAAAATGCGCAAAGGCGAACTGGCCAACGAAGAGTTCACCCGTCTGGTGGTGGTGTCCCAGGAACTGCACCGCATTCCGCTGTTCATCGACGACACGCCGGCGCTCACCGTTTCGGCGCTGCGCACCCGCGCCCGGCGATTGAAGCGCCAGCATAACTTAGGCCTCATCGTGGTCGATTATTTGCAGCTGATTTCCCCGCCGCCGGGATCATCGGACGGGCGCGTCAACGAAGTTTCGGAAATCACCCGAGGCTTAAAAACCCTGGCCAAGGAACTGAACATCCCGGTGATCGCCCTGTCGCAGCTGAGCCGTGCGGTGGAAAGTCGCGACCCGCCCCGCCCGCAATTGTCCGATTTGCGTGAATCGGGCTCCATCGAGCAAGACGCCGACGTGGTGATGTTCATCTATCGGCCTGAATATTATCACGAGCGCAAACGCCCCGATCCGGACAATCTCGACAAAATTCATGAGTGGGAAGAAAAGCTCGAGAAGATCAAAAACATCGGCGATGTGATCATCGGCAAGCAGCGTCACGGCCCCATCGGCGACGTGCGGCTGTCGTTCCAAGGCGAGTTCACCCGCTTTGCCGATCTCGATCCCCATCATCCGGCTTATGAGGGGCCATGACGGTGACGGCACCCATGCTTCCCAACACCCCCGAAGCGCGACGTGCCGGGGCGATTTTGACCATCGATTTGGAGGCGCTCAAAAGCAATTGGCGCACCTTGGCGGCAGAGGCCCCTGCGGCAGAATGCGCCGCCGTGGTCAAAGCCAACGCGTATGGTGTCGACGATGGGCGCGCGGCACGGGCGCTCAGCGATGCGGGCTGCAAAACCTTTTTTGTCGCCTCCATCGACGAAGGCATCCGCCTGCGTACGGTGTTGGGGGATGAAAGCGCCGTCCACATCCTCAACGGTTTGATGGATGGGGCGGAGCGTGACTTTTCCGAGCACAACCTCATCCCGGTGCTCAATTCCTTGGACGAAATCGATGCCTGGTATGCCTTTTGTACGGCGGCGGGCAAGACCTTGGCGTGCGACGTGCACATCGACACCGGCATGTCGCGGTTAGGGCTTCCGCACGATGAATTGCGCAGGCTGTTGGAAGACGAAAACCGTCTGTCACACTTGAACCTCGACATCCTCATCAGCCATTTGGCGATCTCCGAAGAGCCCGACGAGCCCATGAATATGGCCCAGGTGGCCATTTTTGAGCTGGCCCGAGACCTGTTAAACCCGCCCCGCGCCTCGTTGGCGAATTCATCGGGGATTTTTTTGGGCGCAGAATTTCACTACGACGTGGTCCGCCCGGGCGTCGCCCTTTACGGCGTCAACCCGACCCCAGGCAAACCCAACCCCATGGCTCAAGTGGTTCGTTTGCAAGGCAAAATCCTTCAAGTGCGAACAATTGACACCCCCCAGACCGTGGGCTACGGTGCCACCTACACAGCCCAAGGTGCGACGCGCGTTGCGACCCTATCCGTGGGCTATGCGGACGGCTATCATCGCAGTGCGTCCAACCGGGGGATGGCTTACATCGGTGAACATCCAGCCCCACTTGTGGGACGGGTCTCTATGGACTTGATCACGATTGACGTGTCCAATGTGCCCGAAGCGTTATGCCGACCGGGCATGCTGGCCGATTTGATTGGCCCGCACAATCCGGTTGACGATGTGGCGGAACGTGCCGGCACGATCGGTTATGAAGTTCTCACCAACCTGGGCGCACGCTATCACCGTGTCTATGTTGGCTAAGTGTTAAGTTGGGCAAACGTTCAATTGGATAAGAGTTCAGTAAACCTATGAATCCATTGCAAGCCATCGGCCGCGTTTTTCTCAAATTCCTGGGCACCACCGGGCGGTTGATCTCGTTCATGACCTTAGGCCTGTCGCACATCGTGCGCCCGCCTTATTACCCGCGCATCATTTTGCGCCAGATGATCGACATCGGCTATTATTCGTTGCCCGTGGTGGGGCTGACGGCGGTGTTTGCGGGCATGGTTTTGGCGCTGCAAAGCTACACCGGGTTTTCCCGTTTTTCAGCCGAGGGCGCCATCGCCAACGTGGTGGTTTTGTCCATCACCCGCGAACTGGGTCCGGTGCTGGCGGGCTTGATGGTGGCGGGACGCATCGGGGCGTCGCTGGCGGCCGAAATCGGCACCATGCGGGTGACCGAACAAATTGACGCGCTGACCACCTTGTCCACCAACCCGATGAAGTATCTGGTCACGCCGCGGTTGATTGCGGGCATCACCATGTTTCCGCTGTTGGTGTTGGTGGCCGACGTCATCGGCGTGTTCGGCGGCTATTTGGTGGCGGTCTACAAGCTGGGCTTCAACCCGGCTAACTACTTGCAAAACACCTGGGATTTTTTGACCGCCGAAGACGTCAATTCGGGTCTCGTCAAAGCCGCCGTGTTTGGCTTCATCGTGTCCTTGATGGGGTGCTATCACGGCTACAATTCCAAGGGCGGCGCGCAGGGCGTGGGCACCGCGACCACCAACGCGGTGGTGTCGGCGAGCATTTTGATTTTGTGCTCCGACTACATCCTCACCGAAATGTTTTTTGCCAAATGAGGAACCGCACGTAATGGCCGACACACCCAAAATTCAGCTGCGCGACGTGGCCAAATCCTTTGGCCGCAAAGTGGTCCTGAACGGCATCGACCTGGACGTCGGCGTGGGCGAAAGCGTGGTCATCATCGGCGGGTCGGGCACCGGCAAATCGGTGATGCTGAAATCCATCTTAGGGTTGATGACGCCGGACCGGGGCTCCATCAAAGTCGATGGCGAAGAGGTCATCGGCATGAGCACGTCTGAGCGTGAACGGGTCAACCACAAATTCGGCATGCTGTTCCAGGGCGCGGCGCTGTTCGACAGCTTGCCGGTGTGGGAAAACGTGTCCTTTGGACTGTTGGCGGAAAAGCGTTGCGACCGCAAACAGGCCCATGAAATCGCGGTGCAAAAACTCGCCCAGGTGGGCATGAACGCCGACGTCGCCGACTTGATGCCGGCGGAACTTTCGGGCGGCATGCAAAAGCGCGTCGGTCTGGCGCGCGCCATTGCCGCGGACCCGGAAATCATCTTTTTCGACGAACCCACCACGGGGCTCGACCCCATCATGGCCGACGTCATCAACGATTTGATTGTTAAAGTCACCCGCGAAGTGGGGGCGACGGCGCTGTCCATCACCCACGACATGGCGTCGGCGCGCAAAATCGCCAACCGCGTCGCCATGCTGTTTGAAGGCAAAATCATCTGGCAAGGCCCGGTCGAAGACATCGACCATTCCGGCAACGCCCACGTCGACCAATTCATCCACGGCAAAGCCGACGGCCCCATCCAAATGGCGGTTAGGGCTTAGTTTTTTTTACCGCCCTCTTTTTTCGCCGCTGAAAAGCGATGCGACGAAGCCGTACCCGCCCCTCGCCCCACCTGTGGATTGCCGCGCGCCAAGTGGCGCTCGCAATGACGCGCAGATGAGTGCCCCCCCTTCAGTCATTGCGAGCGCAGCGAAGCAATCCAGGGGTATTTTGGTGGGTTTGGCCGTATGCGCCTTGCATCTTGGTCTCATCCGGGCCACGTTGAGGGGGGATGGTTTGATTGGGAGTGCGCCCATGTTTCCGCCGAATGAAACGGAAGTTTTGTTTGCCAACGATGCATTTTACGCGGCCTTTGGGCGCGGTGATTTTGCCGCGATGGCGGATGTGTGGGCGCGCACCTTGCCGGTGTCGTGCATTCATCCGGGCGGGCCGTTGATGCTGAGCCGCACCGTTGTTTTGGAAAGCTGGCGGGCGATTTTGGACCGTGGCGAAACCACAACCGTGACCCATTTGGACGCAACGCCGATGATTGTCGGTCCCGTCGCCTGGGTGACGTGCTTGGAACGCATCGGCGACAACGTTTTGGCCGCGACCAACATTTTTGCGCGCGAAAATGACGCGTGGAAAATGACCCATCACCAAGCCGGGCCGACCCAGGCCGTGCCCCAAGCCCAAGCCCCTCGGCCTACGCTGGCCAACTGAGGAGAGCGACCATGCTGTGCCTGTTTTTCGGCGTTTTGGTGGCGAGTGTGTTTTGGCCATGGCTGGACGTTTGGGCCGGGGCCGTCGGCGCGCTCAGCACGGCGGGCTTGTTTTTGGGCCTGCGCTATTGGCCGTCAAAACCTCACCAAAAATAGCGCAGATATATGTATGCATTTGCAATGACGATGCTGAGCCCCATCAACGGCAAGCCGAATTTGAGAAACTGCAAAAAGCTGATGGGATAGCCGGCGCGTTCCCCCATGCCCGACACCACCACGTTGGCCGCCGCCCCCACCAACGAGCCATTGCCGCCCAGGCACGCACCCAGCGCCAACGACCACCACACCGGTTCCAAAGCCGCCGCGCCGCCCAACGCGTCTTGCATGCTGTGGACCAACGGAATCATGGTGGCGACAAACGGAATGTTGTCCACCGCCGCCGAAACGATGGCCGATAGCCACAGGGTCGAAAGGGCGGTACGCGCGGGATCGCCGCCCGTGAACGCAATCAAGTCGTGGCCCAAGATTTCGAGCAACCCGGCGTGTTCCACCCCCGCAACAATGACAAACAAGCCGATGAAAAACAGCAGCGCGGCCCATTCCACTTCGAGAAGGGCATGGTGCAGCCTTTCGGTTTGCTCTTCGCCTTCCAGACCGATGCTGGTGATCAACAACAACACTGCCGCACCGAACATGGCGATGGTGCCAGGGGGAATGTGATAATTCTCGCCGATGATAAAGCCCATAATCACCAACACCAACACGCCCAAAGACATCACCAGCAAGCGCATGTCGGTGATGCTGTCCGCTTCGCGAAAGCGCATGATGCTGTCGCGATTTTTTTGCGCGGCAACCAGATCCTTGCCCCACAAAATTTTAAAAATCGGCACCATCACGAGCAAAATCAGGAGCGAAACCGGGGCCAAGTTTTCCAAAAACTGCATGAAGTCCAGCCCCGTGGCCGAACCGATCAAGATGTTGGGCGGATCGCCGATGAGCGTCGCCGTGCCGCCGATGTTGGCCGCCAAAATCTGCGAAATCAAATACGGGTACGGCGAGACTTTGAGCTTTTCCGCAATCAACAACGCCACCGGAACCACCAACAGAACCGTCGTTAAGTTATCCAAAAATGCAGAAAACACCGCCGTCACCAGCGACAGCGCAATCAAGATGCCGACCGGGTCGGCTTTAACCAGCTTTGCCGCCCAAATGGCAACGAACTCAAACACGCCGGACGTCCGGGTTACCGCCACGATGATCATCATGCCGGTCAACAATGCGATGGTGTTGAAATCGATCGCCGCGATGGCTTGGGCTTGCGACAGCACGCCAGTGATGATCACCAAGCCCCCACCCAACAATGCCACCACCGTGCGATTGAACTTCTCGCTCAACAAAACGACGTAAGACGCGACCAACAACCCGGTGCTGAGCCACAAAGGGTCCAGACCAAACATCACCGCATGAGACGCTGCTTCCCCTGCTCCTTGCAGACTCATGGTTCATCCCTCTTGGCGTCTTGTTGTTTACGACTTGCGCGTTCTTCGGCCTTGAGGCGTTCCACGGTTTCGCGGTCGTACTCTTTATTCAAACCGTACATGACCGAGAAAAAAGAAATGGCCCCCACCAACTTACGCTCGGCATCGACGACCGGAACCACGTATTGTTTTTCTCTGATCATCATCAACGCATCGATCAACGGCGTTTCGGGGGTGGCGACCTTGACGTTGCGGGCGATGATCTCGCCGATGGGACGGTCACGCAAAGCGTCCAGGCGTTCTTTCATATCTTCGGCGGTTTCTTGGAGGAAGCTGGCTTTTTTCATCGCCCCGTGGCGAAACAAGGTGCCCAGCGCGCTCAAAGATTTGGGCATCAAATAAGGGATCAGACTTTCCCCGCCGATGAGCCCCGCAAAGGTGCCGTCGCGTTCGATAACCGGCACCAGGCCCATGTGCTTTTCCACCATGAAGTCAATCACATGGCCAATGGCCTCGTCGGTGTACAAGCTGGTTTTGATCGGCGCCATCACAGCTTTGCAATCCATGGCTCACACCTCCCAAAGGATTGACCCCCAACACGGATTGAGGGTGACGGAACCATCATATCAAAACAAAACGCCCTTACCAAGGAAAAGCCCGCCAGCGGCAAATGGGCGGAGGAACGTTTGGGGCCCCGCAAGCACCTTGAGGTGAAGGACCGAATCACGCTAAGACATCTGCATGAAGGTGGCATACTCTGCGCGCGTCTCGCCACCTCGTTTCTTACGCTTTAAGGATGCCCATTGGCCAAATCAAAAACCCTTTACGTCTGTGCCGAATGCGGTGCCAGCTTCCCCAAATGGAACGGCAAATGCGATGCGTGCGGCGCGTGGAATACGCTCAGCGAAGAAGCCGCAAGCGACGACACGCCCAAGGGTCTTGGCGCGCAAAAAGGCCGCAAAATCAGCTTTGTCGGCTTAGAGGGCAAAGAAAAACAGGCCCCCCGGCGCAAAACCAACATCGAAGAATTTGACCGCGTATTGGGCGGCGGCATGGTCGCAGGCTCCGCCATCTTGGTGGGCGGCGAGCCCGGCATCGGCAAATCGACCATCTTGCTGCAAGCCGCAGCCGAACTGTCCAAGGGCGGACGGGTGGCCTACATCAGCGGTGAAGAAGCGGTCGACCAGCTGCGTCTGCGCGCCAGTCGCCTAAACCTGGAAAAGAACCCGGTGCAACTGGCCGCTGCCACCAACGTGCGCGACATCGTCACCACCTTGGACAACGACCCGCCCGACGTGGCCATCATCGATTCCATCCAAACCATGTTCGTCGACAGTTTGGAAAGCGCTCCCGGCACCGTGGCCCAGGTCCGCACCTCGGCTCAAGAACTGATCCGACTGGCCAAACGTAAAGGCTTTCCCATCATTTTGGTCGGCCACGTCACCAAAGAAGGGCAAATTGCGGGGCCTCGGGTGTTGGAGCATATGGTCGACACGGTGCTCTATTTTGAGGGCGACCGCAGCCACCAGTTCAGAATTTTGCGCGCGGTCAAAAACCGCTTTGGCGCCACGGATGAAATCGGCGTGTTTGAAATGTCCGACGCGGGGCTCACCCAAGTCAGCAATCCATCCGCTTTGTTTTTGTCCGATCGCGACCAAGACGTCAGCGGTTCTGCGGTGTTTGCGGGCATGGAAGGCACGCGGCCCATGCTTTTGGAGGTTCAAGCCCTGGTCTCGCCGTCCACCCTGGCCACCCCGCGCCGCGCGGTTGTGGGGTGGGACAGTTCCCGCTTGGCCATGGTGATGGCGGTGATCGAAAATCGATGTGGGGTTGCCATTGGAGCCAACGACGTGTACTTGAACGTCGCAGGTGGACTGCGGGTGACGGAGCCTGCCGCCGACCTGGCCGTCGCCGCCGCGCTGTTGTCGTCTTTAAGCGACATCGCCGTGCCCAGGGGCAGCCTCTTTTTCGGCGAAATCGGCTTGTCGGGCGAAGTTCGCGCCGTGAGCCACGCCGAGGGACGGCTCAAAGAAGCGGCTAAATTGGGTTTTACGCGAGCCTTAGTCCCCAAGAACCGGGGCAAAAACAAGGCGGTTGTCAAAGGCATAACATCGAACGAGTTGAGCCATATCCAAGAACTGGCGCAGATGTTCGAAAACGAAGGCGGGTTTTGAGCGCACATGCACTGGATTGATATCCTTGTCATTGGCCTACTTTTGATCTCGGGCGCTTTCGCTTATGCGCGCGGGTTCGTGCATGAGGTCTTGTCCATCGGAGGCTGGATCGGTGCGGTTTTCGCCACCATGTACGCCACCCCCGCGGTCGAGCAGTTCACCCTGCAATTCATCCAAGACCCCTTCATCGCCACCTTGGTCACGGGCATTGTGATTTTCATTGGCGCGCTGGTGATCTTATCTATTATCACGCGGCGCATTTCCAATGGCGTCAAGGAAAGTGCGCTGGGGCCTTTGGACCGGGCGTTGGGTTTTTTGTTTGGCATCCTCCGCGGTGGGGTTATCGTGGCGCTGGTGTGGATTGGCTACGAATGGATGACGCCGCCCGATGAACAGCCCAAATGGATTTATGAAGCCCGCACCATTCCCATGATTGTCCAAGGTGCAAATATGTTAAAAGCCTTGGCCCCGCCCAGTGACAAAGACGCCAAAAAAGCACCGGGCGACCCGTCGGCGAAAAGCCCCCAAAAGGGTCCATCGCTGAAAGAGCAGAGCAAAACCCTGCTCGACAAAGCCATCAATGCCGTACCCCAAGCGCCGGATGGCTCAAAAACGGATGGATACGGTAAAAAAGAACGCACAGAAATGGACAGGCTCTTTGAAACCAGCCAATGACCACCCAACCAGTGACCCCGCAACGCTCTCCTAGCCCACTATCGGCCTGGCCCAAATACGGATCGTGAAGACATGGATACCCCCCGCACCACCGCATCGTTTCCCGATGACGACCATTTCCACGACGAATGCGGCGTTTTTGGCGTCTACAATCACCCCGACGCCTCGGCCCTGACCGCCTTGGGCTTGCATGCGCTGCAACACCGCGGCCAAGAAGCGGCCGGTGTGGTGTCTTTCGGCTGCAAGCATTTTCACAGCCACCGGGCATTGGGCAGTGTCGGCGACAACTTCAATTCCGAAGACGTCATCAGTCGCCTTGAAGGGCCCATGGCCATCGGTCATGTGCGCTATTCGACGGCCGGTGGCACCGTGATGCGCAACGTTCAACCGCTGTTCGCCGATTTGGTGTTCGGCGGTTTTGCCATTGCCCACAACGGCAACCTCACCAATGCCCGCACGTGCCGTACGGAACTGGTCGAACGGGGCTGCATCTTTCAATCCACCTCTGATACCGAAACCATCTTGCACCGGGTTGCCACCAGTTCGTACCGCAAGGTGCTTGATCGCCTGATCGACGCACTTGGGGGCGTTACCGGGGCCTATTCCCTTGTTGCCCTGACCCGCCAAAAACTGATCGGCGTGCGCGACCCGTCCGGCGTGCGGCCCTTGGTCATTGGCCGCATTGGCGACGGCCACGTGCTGGCGTCGGAAACCTGCGCGCTGGACATCATCGGCGCCGACTATGTGCGCGATGTGGAACCCGGCGAAATTGTCGTGTTCAGCGAAACCGGCATGCAAAGCCTCAAACCGTTCCCGCCCAAGCCGTCGCGCTTTTGCATTTTCGAATACATTTACTTCGCCCGCCCCGACAGCGTGATTGAAGGCCGGGGTGTGTATTCGGTGCGCAAAGCCATCGGCCGCGAACTGGCCCGGGAAAGCCATGTGGAAGCCGACATGATCGTGCCGGTGCCCGACAGCGGCGTGCCCGCCGCCATCGGCTATGCCGAACAAAGCGGCGTGCCGTTTGATCTGGGGATCATTCGCAGCCACTACATGGGCCGCACCTTTATCCAACCGTCCGACACCATTCGCCACTTGGGTGTGAAGCTCAAACACAACGCCAACCGGGCCTGGATCAAAGGCAAACGCTTGATTTTGGTGGATGATTCCATCGTGCGCGGCACCACATCGATGAAAATCGTCGAAATGATGCGTAACGCCGGAGCCAAAGAAGTGCACATGCGCATTTCCAGCCCGCCCACCACGCACCCCTGCTTTTACGGCATCGACACCCCCGACCAAGAGCAACTGATGGCCCACAACATGACGGTTGAGGAAATGGCCAAGCACATTGGTGTCGATACCTTGGCGTTCATTTCCAATGACGGCCTGTACAGAGCCGTTGGCGAAGAAACACGCAACCAAGAAAGCCCGCAGTATTGCGATGCCTGTTTCACCGGGGAATACCCCTTGCCCTTGGTGGACAAAGAGGGAAAATCCTGCCCTGAACAACTGACGCTCTTGTCTGAAGACTAAGTTTGAGAGAACTCCGATGACTGATAAAATTCTTGAGGGCCGTGTTGCCCTGATCACCGGCGCCTCTCGCGGCATTGGTCGCGCACTGGCCCAGTGTTTTGCCGAACAAGGCGCACACCTGATCCTCACCGCCCGCACCCAAGGGGCGCTGGAAGAACTGGACGACGAACTGCGCGGTCAAGGTTTTCAGGCCCCCACGCTGGTGCCGTGCGATCTGACGGATTTTGACACCATCGATAAAATCGGCGGGGCAATTTATGAACGCTTCAAAAAGCTCGACGTGCTGATCGGCAACGCCGGCACCTTGGGCACCTTGGCCCCCATCACCCACATCGATCCGAAAGAATGGCAACGGGTGTTGGATGTTAACCTGACCGCCAACTGGCGTTTGCTGCGCTCGATGGACCCGCTGCTCAAAGCCTCCGATGCGGGTCGGGTGGTTTTCGCCACCTCATCCGTTGGCCATCAGCCGCGCGCGTACTGGGGCACCTACGCGGTGTCCAAAGCGGCGCTGGAAATGGTCGCGGGTATTTACGCCCAGGAATGCGCCAAGACCAACGTCAAAGTCAACCTGATCAACCCTGGTGCCACCCGCACCGATATGCGCGCCGTTGCGATGCCGGGCGAAGCCCCCGAAACCGTTAAAGCGCCCGAAATGATCAATCATCTGTTTTTGGAACTGGCGTCGCCCGCCTGCACGGTCAGCGGCACCTTGGTCGAAGCGGAACAAGAACTTCAAGCCGGGCACACCGCATATTCACTTTAAAGGCTCGTCCCCTGGAACAGAAATACGCATGATTATAGACGTACCGACACAGTCTTCGGCTAGGAGGTGGTCGTGCGGCGATGTGGTGCATCGCAAGCGGACGCCGACGCCGTCCGAAGGCTGTGTCGGCGCGCCTCCGGTTGCTTCACAAAGCCTCTGGAGGGCGTCAAGGTTGCTTAACGATGCACACGCATCGTCTGCGCATCCTTTCCTACCCAGAGACTTTGTGAAACAATCTATAATCATGCGTATTTCTGTTCCAGGGGACTAAATATTATGTTCGCACAGCTTTCAACGATTTTTGGTTACGTCGCGGGTGCCGTCATTTTTGTTGCCACCATTTTCATGTTGCGGGCCATTTTCAGCGGCCCCAAAAATGATAACAACGACGCCCCCAAAGACTAAGCGCAGGACCAACCTTATAGTGGGCTCGGCCTAAAGACCGCCCAGAGCTGCGCGCAACCGCGCCCAGCCGTCATCGGTGCCGGGCAACCCAAACCGCAACCAGTTGGGCTGATAATCGAACGGCCGCACACTGATGCCCGCATAACCAAGGGTTTCATAGACAGCTTGGGCCTTTGAACTTTCGACCAGACGGTATAGATCAGTCCCGCCGACGACCTTCAAGCCCGCCCCCTGCAAAATCTCATCCATCCGCAAAGCATCGATTTTAAGACGCTGACGGGTGGCTTCGATCCAGTCTTGATCGTTCAAGGCTTGCGTGCCCGCCCACAACGCCGGGCCGGACACCGCCCATGGGCCTTGCTTTTCAGACAATCGCTCCGCGATGTCCCAAGTCGTAATGGCAAAGCCCAAGCGCACCCCCGCCAAGCCAAAAAACTTGCCGAAAGACCGCAACACCACCAAACCGTCACCGCCCGCATGAGGGGTGACACTGAGCCACGGCATAACATCGGCAAACGCCTCATCCACCACCAACAGACCGCCGCGGTCATGCAGCTCGCCCGCAAAAGCCAGCAAGCCTTCGACCGTCTGCGTGCGGCCATTGGGATTGTTGGGGTGCACCACCACGCCAAAAGGGGCTGTGTGCGCCGCTTGGGCGCAAATCGAATTGACCGCGACAACGGTGTGCCCCGCAGCAGCCCACGCCGGGGCATGCTCCCCATATGTGGGACTTAAAACGGTGACATCCGACGGCGCAAAGAGGGTCGGAACCGATTGGATCAACGCCTGGGTGCCGGGGCTGGCGATGATGGCAGCATGATCCGCAACGCCGTAAGCGCGCCGGGCCGCCGCCAAAAGGGCGTCCAAATCCGCCTGTAAAGGCAATTGCGCCATCATATGGCTTGGCACATCCCCCAAGGGGTATGGAACCGGATTGATGCCGGTGGACAAATCCACCCAGCCGTCTTTGGGCACCCCAAAACGCGCCTCGGCCCCCTTCGGGTCGCCGCCGTGTTGAACCGGAGCGTTGATGCTCATTTTGGTCGCGTGTGAATCCATGCTCCTGACTTACCAGATCAGGGCAGCGTGTGCGAGCACAGATCGTTTGCAAACGAGAAGCGGGACCTAAAGGCTCGTAAAGTGCCGCTGCTGTGCTAAAGTCTGCTCATGAACAACGCGCAAATGATTGAAATCGCCTTGGTCGCCTTTACGACCTTTTTCGCCACCATCGGCCCCGTTGATGTGGCGGCGGTGTTTGCCGCGTTAACCCACAGAAACACTCCACCTCAACGCCGCACCTTGGCCTTGAAGGGAGTGCTGATCGCCACCGCCATTTTATTGATGTTCGCCGTGTTTGGCGAAGCCGCCTTGGCACGTCTCGGCATCAGCTTGGCGGCGATGCGCATGGCTGGTGGAATTTTGCTGTTGCTGATCGCCATCGACATGGTGTTCGCCCGTCAATCCGGTGGCAACTCCACCACCGAAGGCGAAACCGCCGAAGCCAAAAACAAACAAGATATCTCCGTTTTTCCCCTGGCAACCCCGTTGATTGCCGGACCCGGCTCCATGGGGGCCGTGGTGTTGTTGAGTGCCGAAAGCGCTGGCGATTTCCTCCACTGGGCGATCACCGTCGGCGCGCTATTGAGCGTGCTGCTCATCACCTTAGGTCTGTTGTTGATGGCCGGCCAAGTACAGAAAGTCCTGGGCCTCACCGGATTGAATGTCATTTCCCGTGTTGTTGGTGTTTTGCTGGCGGCGCTGTCTGTGCAGTTTATGTTTGATGGCTTGGCCGCCAGCGCACTTTTTTCGTAAATAGCCCGATTTTTAAGCCGTTCCAGATATTGCTTAATTAGCAAAAACTTCAACACATTGATCTGGCACATGCCTTAGACGTTTTCCGTCCGGCAAATAACCGCTAAAATATATCCATCAATAACCTCAAAAGGGACACCTCGACCCCTGTCGGTGATATCATCACCACTATGGGCGTAACGAGTGTGGGGGAGTGTTTATGTTGTCATTCGAAGACCTGCACATGCAGAACCATCAAATCGCGGAATTGGCGAAAACGTTGTCCTATTTATTTAAGGATCGCGAGATGTGTGATTCCGGCATCACCTGTGAACTGTTTGAGCGCTATCGCGATAAATTCGATACGCACATGGGCCACAACAAGCAAATTTACTCGGAGCTGTTGAACAACAACGACGGCGCCACCCGCGCCACCGTTGGACGCTTCATTGAAGGCGAAAAAGAAATCAAGCGTCTGTTCAAGCAATACGCTGAAAAATGGTGTAAAAAGGGTGGCTTGCGCATTGCGGACCATGCTGAGTTTGTAAAAGAAACAGAAAAAATGTTCGACCTTGTGTGGAACCGCATCCAAGCGGAAAGCGAGCAGCTTTATCCGCTGGCCCGCAAGCAAGACAGCGCTGCCTAACGCCTTAGGCGCATTTTGAGTTTAGTGCTCCAAGTGTCAAAGACATCTAGGCTTTACCGAAGAGGACCATAATCCTCCGTATACTTAGAGCCTACTCAGAAACTCTAATTAATTGAAAACAATAGATGAATCACTAATTTTATCTGATATA
>JGI10211J34971_10002717_pt1 | contig 14301 bp, 14 predicted proteins | sample Etolagsediment_FD_34971 | JGI IMG/M metagenome (IMG submission 34971) | reverse complement strand
GCAGACTTCTTCAAAGGCCACCATAATTTTTGCTGTCTGCACGGCATGAGAACTAGAGCCGGCCTCAAGAAAAAAATCAGGCTTAGGAATTTCAAGGTCATCAAAGAAAGCTTGTGACATTTCATAATCGTAATGCTGACCTGTATGGACAATCTTCCACGTCAGATGTTTTGCTCCATACTCCATGCGTTTTGCCCTTAGCGATCTAATGATCGGGGCGATCTTCATAAAATTGGGCCGTGCACCAGCTACTAAAAACATTTTCATAGTCTTAGTAATAGAGTGAATTACCTCTCTGTCTTTATTGTTAGGATTGGTGTCTGCTCCTCTGCAAAAGGGATTAGAGTTCCATTGATAGGGCATATCCAGGCTTTCTCTGTGCCACGTGGAATGAAGTAGAACATGGTCCCGGAAATTTTCCAACCAAGACGACGGTGGGTTTTCTGTGAAGATTTATTATCCGAGTTTACAACAGTATAAGCCTTACGGTATCCTGTCTGCTGGAGAAAAAGGAGCATTTGGTTATGGACAGCGGTATGAATGGCCTTTCCTCGGCATGCCTCTGCAGTATAAGCGTCGTCCATAAGGGCTTCATCATCCCTCAAGGTTATGAAGCGGCCTGTGCCGGCTACCGATTCCTTCCTGTGGAAGAAAACCCAATTGTAGTGGACGATCTCTGTGCCAATTTTGCCCACAAAGCATCTATGTCCTTGTTGAAATCGCTCCAGAATAGTGTCCCGTATGCCTCGATTTTTGTATTGCCCCAACATATTCTTTGCAGGGCCATATCGAATTTTTGTCAATGTGACGAGCTGTTCAATGTCGGATTCGGTGGCCTGACCAATGTTAAGCGGCACCTTCGCCCGTATTTCCCTGAGAGGTTGGGTCAAATCCTTCTCGCAAAAGGTTGTGAGCCCCATGACGCCCAGGGGAAAGATGCACATCCTTAACATTCGCCAGAGAAGGATATGGGGGCCCTCATAGCGTAGTGTTTCGATCAACTGCCTATTATACCAGCGCAGTGGCGTTGTATCCATCCCTCAAACTTCACTTTCTTCAAACTTCATTGCATACTGGCTGATGGCCGCTCCCACCCGAACGGTTTGGAGCGTTGATTGGTAACAGGGAATGCGTCCTTTTTCCAGGGTGCGCATGTTCTGAAGTTCGTTATAGGTAGATGCCCAGTAAACATAGAGAGGTTTTGCTAAGGCCAGCGAAACGGTTTCTTTGAGTGCGTGCATTAGCTTTTTTTGGGTTGCACCAATGTCAATTACAGTGACAATCAGAAAATCAATTTCATCTGAAGTAGATAAGGTCTGAATCAACGGAGGATAAATCTTATAATATTCCCACCAGAGGGGAGTCAGGTCAACAGGATTCTGCACACTGGTGTAAGAGGGAAGATAAGGTCGCAAGACATCTTGGAGTTTTATAGAAAGCTCAGGAACTTCAAGACCGTGCTCGACGCACAGATCTGTCAGTTCCGCGCCTACTCCACCCGAGCCGGTAATAATTCCCACTTTTCTCCCCTTAGGAAGGGGCTGCCAACTTAACCCTTTGGCAATATTGAGCATTTCTATGCCTGTCCGTGCCAGGATGATCTTGCTTTCTCCCCCTCCTTCCACTTCTTCCTTCATAATTGCACCACGCGAGTTGATGCCAATATGGGCAAAAGATGCCCGTTGCCCGGCGGTTGTCCTCCCGAGTTTTGTGAAGATAATAGGCTTAACCGCGGCTACTTCATTTGCCTGTGTGAGAAAGGCCTTCTCTTTCGGTATAGACTCAAGAAATAGGCCAATAATGTGGGTATCTTCATCATAACAAAGGTAGTTGAGGCTCTCGCTTATTGAAACATCTGCTGTATTTCCCAGGTCACATAACTTGGCCATCTCAAGTTGATGATTGAGAGTGTACATATAAATGGCCATGCCGAATCCTCCACTTTGGGTAATGCAGGAAAATCCACAACCAGCCTGTGGTAGTTCTGGCATCATCGAGGCATTCAGGCCATAGGTACAGTTTAGCATTCCTATGCTATTAGGGCCGACGATCCGTGTGTTTCGTTCTTTTGCCAAGCCTATCAGCTCCTGCTCCAGCAATTTCCCCCCTTCAGGTACTTCGCCAAAGCCGCTCGGAATTGCAAGCATAAATTTTGCCTTGCCCTTTGGGCAGCCTTTGAGCAGTGTGATAAGTTGTTTTGAAGGAATCAAAGGGATGATAAGGTCAATCTGGCCCGGGATAGCATTGATATCCGTATAGGCAGCAAGACCGATAATCTCCCGCTCAGTGGGATGGACAGGAAAGATGGTGCCAGGGAAACCTTTCAAAAGATGCCTTATAAAAATATTTCCCATCTTCCCTTCAACATTACTCGCCCCTACTACGGCAATATTTCGAGGGGTAAAAAAATAGTTCAATGTTTCCTTCTCACCCATAAAAACCTCTATTTGTTGTTTTTTTCCACTCCCTTCCAATATCCCAAGTAATCCTTCTGAATGGCCGGGTCTTCAAGGAGTTGTTTTGCGTCCCCGTTTTTCACTATTTTCCCCTCTCGCAAAACATATCCCCGATCAGCATATATCAGAGCTGTATTGACATCCTGTTCAACCACAATAAGCGTTACTCCCTCTTGCTTGATGGCAGTCATTGTTTCCAGTAGCCCGTCTACCACTACTGGCCCAAGCCCTAAGGACATCTCGTCGACTAACAGCAAGATAGGCTGGGACATCAATGCCCGGCCAATCGCACACATCTGACGCTCTCCTCCGCTGAGAGTACCCACTATCTGCTTCTCCCTTTCTTTTAGAACGGGGAATAGGTCAAAAACTCTTTGGAGTTGCCCAGCGATCTTTCCATCATCATTTTGGGTAAATGCACCCATCATCAGATTTTCCCTGACTGTCATCCCTGCAAAAAGTCTTCTCCCTTCCGGTACTAATGCAATTCCTAATCGAACCCTTTCATGAACCGGAAGAGCACTAATCTCACTTTCTTGATACACTATCTCACCACAAAAGGGCTTGATTAAGCCTGCTATCGTGTTTAGTAGAGTAGATTTTCCTGCCCCGTTAGTTCCCAGAAGGGCCAACCATTCTCCTTCTTCTAACGAAAATTCTATATCCCACAGGACCTGTAAAGGCTTATACCCGGAACCCAAACGGTGCACCGATAGTATCCTTTTTTGCTCAGGCTGCTGCGGTATGTCAACATTTCGTGACGATGCCATTTAGATCCTTTTCTCATTAATACTATTTGCAAACATGCGCAATGAAAGCCTTTCCTGGAGAAAATAGATGAAACCCCTGGGCATGTAAATCACGACCAGTATTATAATTAGCCCAAGGGCCCCTATATGATAGTTGAGCAAGTAACTCCAGGCAAAGGTAGAGATCAGCTCTATGAAAAATGCTCCCAAGATGGGGCCGATGACCGTACCAGCTCCACCCAGTAAAAACATTACAAACGATTTGATTGCAATCGTCATGTCAAAAACTGCAGAGGGTTCAATATAGCTCATCCAGTAAGCGTAGATGCTTCCAGCAATTCCAGTAAGTGCCGCACTGATCATCCATGCCATGGTTTTGTATCTGGTTGTATCTATTCCCATACTTTCTGCTCCCTCTTCATCCGAGCGTATCGAACGACAGCCATAACCAAAACGACTTTTACTTATGAGATACGTGACAGTAATGCTCAGCATCATGGTCCCGTACATCATGAAATAGAAAAAGCGGTTGTTTGCCCCAACATCTCCTGTGGGCAGAGGAAGGGACAACCCCATCCCCCCTCCGGTTAGATCGCTCAAATTATCCACAATGGCCCTTGTGGCCTCATTCAACCCGAGGGTAGCGATGGCAAAATAGTGGCCTTTCAATCGCAAAACAGGTATACCAAAAAACAAAGTAAAAAAGAGGCATACCGTTATTCCAATCAAAATAGTAATGGCGAAAGGGATGTGAAACTTCACCATTAGAACTCCTGTGCTGTAGGCCCCGAGACCGAAAAAAACCACGTTGCCAAAGGCTGGATAACCGGTATAACCAGCAATAATATTGACCGCCTGCGTGAGGATTGCAAACATGAAGATATTGGTCAAGTTGCGCAGCCAGTATAAGTTTAAAAAGAATGGGCAGCAGGCCAGAAAAATTCCTGCAGCCACACATACTACCAGGCCCACAACTTTTTCCCTCATACACTTGCTCCTTCCACTATTCTTTAACCTCAGCGAAAAATTGCTTTCCTAGGATTCCCCGAGGTCTTAATACCAAAATCACCACCAACAAGATAAAACTTATTGCATCTTTGTAACCGGGTTCGAGCAACACGGAAGCAAAATTTTCGGCAATCCCCAAAATCAGTCCCCCCATAATTGCTCCAGGAATACTTCCTAGTCCACCCAGCACAACTATAACAAATGACTTCATGGTGAAAGTGTCACCAAGAACGGGGGAAAAGGAGTATATCATGCTAATCAACGATCCAGTCATCCCGGCCATCCCAGCACCAATGCCGAAAGTAATGGCGTAGACCTTGAGAATATCAACTCCTACCAGTCCTGCAGCGTCTTTATCAAAACTGGTGGCTTTTATGGCGTTTCCAAGCTTTGTTCGATTCATAAACAGAAAGAGAATCAGGGTCAAAGTCAGGGAAAATACAAATACCCCAAGACGGGTGAAGGGAATCCTGAGCGTTTCTATCTGCCACCCAAGACCAGAGTACCACGGAGTGATGGACCGGAGGTCAGCGGTAAACAGGAAGAGATTGGTATTAATTAAGACAAGATCCAGTCCAAACGTCAGAATCAGGGTCATGAAGACCGACCCTCCGATCACGAGGTTAATCAGATATTTTTGAACCACAAAACCCAAAAGGAACAGCACCAGGCCGCTTATAGGAATTGTGAGAAAAGGGTCAAGACCGGTAGTAGTGTTGACAATGTAAGTGATATAAGCGCCGAGGATGATCATGCTCCCGTGGGCAAGATTGATTAGATTCATTACTCCCCAGATAACAGAAAATCCCATTGCCGCGCATCCGTATACACCGCCTAAGAGTATTCCGTTGATGAGCACCTGCAAGAATAGCATAAATATGGACCTCTTCGAATCAGCACGTATCTGTGTAACATCATGGCACTACAAACAAAGTGTGACAATTAATATAATACCCCGAATTTCGCAAGAAAATTTGCGAAATCGGGGTTTATTCGATCGCTGTTAGTTAATGAGACCCTGGAATAGGGTAAATCAATTTCGCTTGTGCCCCGCTCCTGGGATAGACCACCAGTGGTTTCCCATTTTGCAGCTGGATGACGGCCATGCCTTTGCCAATGTTCATACCTTTTTCGTTGAACCGAATTGGCCCATAGAATGTCATGATGTCCGTCTGCGCGATAGCGTCTCGTACCTTTTGAGGATCTGATAGCCCAACTTTTTGCAATGCATGATGGTATACCAGAAGTGCCGCAGATGACTGGGGTGGATGATAATCGGGCTTATAACCGAAATCCTGCTCAAAAAGGCGGGCAAAGTCGGCAGCCGTGTACCCGAAAACATCATCTTTCCAGGACATGCTCTCACTCCACTGAATCGGCTCCAAAATATATTCGGCATCTTTTTTCAAGGCCTCCACAAAACCGGGGAGGGTTGGGCCCAGCATCAGCCCAAACACTTTCGGCTTGACTCCCATCTCCTTGACCTGTTTTACCAGCATGATCATGTCTCCGGTGTAACCACCGGCCAGCAGGATATCAGGCCTCTTTTCCCGCACCACAGCTAACATGGAGGAAAGGTCCTTAGTTCCGGATGGGTACTTTTCTTTATACACAACTTTCAAACCGAGGCTTTTTGCCTGCCTGGCTGCCCCATCCATAGCCAATTGAGGAAAGAGGGTATTTTCATTGATTAGCGCTACGGTTTTAGGGGCCGGACTTGATTCAGTGGCCATTTTAAGGATGTTGAACGTGTATTGATCCACGGTGTTCAGAGTGGCAAAAATATACTTGTAACCCCGTTCGAAGATGGTCGAGGCCGCCCCGTGTGCTTCTACCATTGGGAGTTTATATTTCTCTGCGATTGAGCTTGCCGGAAAGGTGCAAGAGCTGCTATAGGGTCCCAGCAAGAATTTAATTTTATCTTCGACAATCAATTTTTCTACCAGCTTGGCGGCGATCTTCGGATCACTCTCATCATCGTAGTACACGATTTCAACCTTATACTTCTTTCCTTTGATCGGAATTCCACCTAATGCATTGATATGTTTAACGTAAAATTCGTACCCATCTTTTACAAGCCGCCCTTCCGTGGCCATTTTACCGGTGAGGGAGAGGGAGGCCCCAAATCGGACCACATCCCCCGCTATCACAGGTGAGGAGACGGAAAAAAAGATAAAACTTGCGCATAAAATAATGACAACAAAAGACAAAATAAAACGATCACGTACTAATTTTCTAAAACTGTTCCTAGTCATCATAATCCTCCTTGTTAGAATTAGTTAATAACAAAACCATGTCTCAAGCAAGCCATGGCACCCTTTTTTGGCAATTGTTTACAATCGGCGATGGAATTACCCAAGACCTCTTGCCTGTTTATAACGTTTTCCGAGATAGGCCCCAACCACTTGATGATCATTCAGCACTACTTCTGGGAGGCCCTCCATAATTTTTTCCCCCTGATTGAGAACAACGACCCGGTCAGACACTTTGGCGATGGCCTGCATCACGTGTTCGATTACTAAAATAGTTACGCCCGCATCCCGAACTCTTTTAATCAGCCCTACCCCATCGTCGATTTCAGTTGGATTGAGCCCGGCAAGTACCTCATCCAGTAAGAGCAGGTTTGGGAGCATGGCCAGGGCTTTTGCCCTTTCCATACGCTTGCGATCCTGGACGTTCAGGCTCTCTCCCTGGTCATCTTTTTTCCCGGCCAGTCCCATTAAATCCAGGACTTCCACGGCCTTTTTGCGGGCCGCTCGTACGGTCCGATTCCTACCTTTTTTCCCAAAAAGTACACCTACCATCACATTTTCCAGGGTGGTCATATCAGTAATAGGTTGAATAACCTGGGATGTTCGACTGATCCCTAACTTGCCAATCTTGTGCGGTTTGAGCCCCCGAATCGATTTTCCGAGAAACAGAATGTCGCCAATCGAATAAGAGACGGTTCCTGCAATTAGATTGACCAGCGTGGTTTTTCCAGCACCATTCGGGCCAATAAGACCAAGGATTTCACCACTTTCAATGGTAAAATTGATATCTCTCAGTGCGGTGAGATTCCCAAAATGTTTTGTGACACCGATTATTTCAAGTACTTTCATGTGCTTTTCTCATTAGGGTAGCTCCTGAACCGGCTGGTAGTACCAATGTAGATGGCAAAGAGGGCTATAAGAACTCCCAGGACTTCCAGAGTAACTGTTGACCTGGCAAAAAAAAGGACATCCCATACAAAGGCCAGCCCGGGTTGCAAGAGCAAGATCAGGCCGACGAGCGAAGTCTCCAGTTTCAAAAGACCACCGGCAATCAGAACCCATCCCAAAGCTTGAGATATAAAGCCGTACCCCACAAGGGCTCCCCAGCTTTGAATATCAGGTATAAAGAACCCTTCTTTTTGAGCCCAGGACCCTATTCCCATGATAAGCGAGGTTAGCAGAGATATAAGAGCGATGGTAGATAGACTGCTAATCCACCTAGATCCGAATTGGGATTTCCTGAGGGTCAGAATATAGGCCGAATAACAGAGAGCCGCAATCAAACCAAATAGTATGCCCAGCTTATAGTCCGCTCCGAGATCATTCCAATTGATTCCTGCTATCAGGTATAGTCCTAACATGGCCAAGAGGATAGAGATTAGTAATTTCCAAGTCATTTTTTCTCTCAAGACAACGGTCCCAAATGCGGCAAGAAAAAAGACCTGGAAATTGGCAAGCAGCGTTGCGAATCCAGGACCCACAAAACGAATACTCCAATGCCAGAAGGAAGTGTCGAGAGCCAAAAAGAAGCTGCACACAATTGCCATCAAAAAATGATGGATTCCATGAATTAACCTTTTCCCTTTGATCCATATGATGGTTGCCAGGATGACACCTCCGAAAAGCATGCGGTAGAATCCCGCAACGGTTGGTCCTACATGTGCTAATTTTACATAGACGGGTGAAAAGCTGATCATAATAGCACCGATGGTAAGCTGTAATATGCCAAGGAACTTTTTCTGGTGTGTTATCATAGAGATTTATTGAGTAACAAAAGCCCTTTTTTCTCTAATTATTGTGTCAGGCTCTCTCCCTTAATTTCCGATATCGCTTCCCTAGGTAGGCTTCGATGACCACTGGGTTGTTCAGGACCACTTCCGGGGTGCCTTCGATTATCTTTTTCCCATGGTGAAGGACGATGATCCGGTCAGATACTTTGGCGATGGTCTCCATTACGTGTTCGATCACCAAAATAGTCACACCGGTATCCCGGATCTTCTTGATAAGCTCTACCGCCTCACCGATTTCAATAGAATTGAGCCCAGCATTAACCTCATCCAGGATGAGGAGTACTGGATTCATTGCGAGAGCTATGGCTATTTCCAATCGTTTGCGTTCCAAAACATTCAGGTTTTCAACGACTATATGGTTTTTCATAGTTAGTTCCATGAAATCCAAGATTTCCTCTGCTTTTCTTCGGGCCGCCTGCCCTGTTTTTTTCCTGCCCTTTTTGCCGAAAAAGGCTCCGACCATCACATTTTCCAGAGTTGTCATTTTAGTTGCTAGTGGTGCAACTGGAAATGTCCTACTAATTCCCAGACGGCCTATTTGGTATGGTTTGAGGTTGCGAATTGATTTACCACTGAAGTGAATGTCACCATTCAAATAAGGAAGGCTTCCCGAGATCAGGTTGACCAGGGTGGTTTTCCCGACTCCATTAGGACCAATAAGTCCAAGAATTTCACCTTGCATAATCGTAAGGCTGACATCCTTTAATGCAACGAGGCTACCAAAATTCTTGGTGACATTCATCACTTCTAGTAGTGTTGGGCTCAATTTCGTATTCATAATAAATAATCGTGGTTAAACCCCTGGGGGGCATTGCCCACGATTATTAATACAGAGAGATAATAATGTAATGACTGGACCATATACCTTGAGAATTGTTATTGTGAAATTCAGCGCAGAAAGATTCTTTTACCTCCATTATCAATGGATTCCTGTGCAGCTTCAAGGATCCTTACAACTCTCAGCCCGTTCCTTCCATCTGTCATGGGTGTTTTTTTCTGCTCTATGCTATCGATAAAATGTGTCAGCTCTATCTTAAGCGGTTCATAATCATCTATCTTGGGGATAACAATGTCTCCATACCTATAGGCATAGTGAAACTCGGCAAAATTATTATAATGCGGAGGTGATTTAACTCCCCGATCAAAGATCCATATCTTGTTATTGGGTTCAATATCATCATAAACTAACATCTTTTCTGAGCCGACAATTGTCATCCTACGAACCTTATTTGGATCTAGCCAAGAGCATTGGATAAAGGCAATTAGATTATCATGGAAAATCATATTTAATGTTGCCACATCTTGGACCTTAGGGTTGATGTGAGAACTACCAATGGTAGTAATACACTCAGGTTCTTTGCCAATTAAATAGAGAATAATGGAAATGTCATGAGGGGCTAGATCCCATACGACATTTATATCTTGCTGAAAAAGACCCAAATTCAATCTTTGGGAATTAATATAGTAAATTTTACCCAACTCACCACTATCGATTATCTGTTTTATTTTCCACACAGCTGCTGCATATTCAAATGTGTGTCCCACCATCAAACAGAGCCCTCTTTTATCCGAATGCGCAATCATAGTCTTGGCGTCAGCTACAGAGGAAGCCATAGGTTTTTCAATAAAAACATGCTTTCCTTGCTCCATCGCCTTTATAGCAAATTCCTTATGGGTATTAACTGGAGTAGCTATGGCTACAGCGTCTATCTCCAGATTATCTATTATATCTCTGTAATTAGTTGTTGTTTTAATATGAGGATACAGAGATTCTATATACTTCAATCTCTCTTCATTCAAATCAACAGCCATAACCATTTCAGATCTGTCGTTCTGATGGAAGTTTCGTATCAAATTCGGCCCCCAGTAACCACAACCTATTACCCCCACCTTGATCATATCTTATCTCCTAATTAGGTATTTCTTCCAATTATTCATTATGGTAAATGCCATGCGGACTCACACTACTCTATTCATATCTCACAGGGTCTTTTTAATGGATCAGTACCCTTTATTAAAAAGAATAGCAAAAGGGGTCTTAAGAATAATATAGATGTCTTTTTCAAAACTCCAGTTCTGAAGGTAACTAACATCCATTTGAACCATTTCATCAAAGGTCAATTGGTTGCGTCCTGATATCTGCCAAAGACCTGTGATCCCAGGTAAGGTGTCAAACCGCGCCTTGTGCCATGTTTTATATTGCTCCATTTCATATCTTAAGCAAGGTCTTGGCCCTACTAGACTCATATCCCCTTTCAATACATTAAATAGCTGGGGTAATTCATCAATAGAATATTTTCTTATTATTGCCCCTATAACTGGGATAATTCGCGGGTCTTTAATCATCTTATGCACTATTGTATTCCCTTCCTTAATTTCACCTCCTTCATTCATACTAATCCAATTTTTGACATATTCCCTATGAATGGAATCACCTGACTTATGTTGCATGGAGCGGAACTTATAAAATTTGAAAGCCTGCTTTTTGTAACCAATTCGTTCCTGTGCATAAAAAATTGGGCCAGGTGAAAAGATTTTTATCAAAACAGCTACAGCAATCATCAATGGTGCGAAAAGAAGCAATAGAAAAGAAGAAACAATGATGTCGAATACCTTTTTTGCCAGAAAATTGAAACCAGTGAGATTATTCCCTTTAACGCCAATTAACGGAACACCATCCAAGAGGTTCACGGCGGTATCTTGAAGCATCATGTTAAACATTTTGGGGACAAATCTGTATTTGACATCCTTTTTGATGCATAGGTCGATGATGTCTCTATATAATGCGTCAGGTGCCGAAGGAGAGGAGATGATTACTTCGTCAATATTGTGCTGTTCAATAACATCGCTCAGCTCCCCTACCTTACCAAGGTAAGGCACACCATGATAATGTGTGCGATGGATTGAGTCTTNATCNTCCAGGAAGCCAATTACATGATATTCAGTGGTGGTAATTAATAGTTCATCAATCAGTTTCTTCCCTATCTTCCCGCCNCCTACTATCAAAATCCGGACCTTCCACCTGATGGATTTCAGAATTTTTTGTAAAGCTAATCGATATATATGTCTTGAAAGGAAATTCAAACAAAATATTATGCTGAGAAAACTGATTACCACAATACGGGAATAGGAGAATCCCCGATAAAAGAAGGATAATGCCAATAGAATTCCAAGCCCCAAGAACTCCGCCTTCGCCAATTGAAAGAACTGGCTGATCCTTTTTAAGTCACTACGATAAAGGCCGAAATATCTGAAAATAAGAGAATAAACAATAAGCATGTAGGGGATGATGATTAAGTAGTTTGAGGGAATATGAGGAAATTGATTATAGTGTCGTATCCAATAGCTACAAATAAATGCAAAGGTCCATGCAAATAGGTCAAGTATGAACAAACCATAATAATAGTGACGGATGGATTTCTTGATATTCATTTCAGGTTAGTTTCTTTCCCTTAAGAAAACAGAAGGGTTGCCTATAACAACTGCATTCTCCGGCACGTCCTTGGTCACCACAGCACCAGCCCCTACTAAGGCACCTTCACCTATGGTTACACCCGAAAGGATTGTGGCGTTTGAACCAATAGAAGACCCTTTCTTGACCAGAGTGGGTATACATGTCCAGTCATCATCTTTTTGAAGGGAACCGTCCTGGTTAGTCGCTCTTGGATTGGGATCATTAATGAACTGAACCCCGTGACCGATGAATACCTCGTCTTCGATAGTTACCCCTTCGCAGATAAAAGCATGAGAGGATATTTTGCATCGCTTACCTATCTTCGCATTCTTTTGAATCTCAACAAAGGTGCCAACCTGGGTGTCATCCCCTATTTCACAGCCATAGGCGTTAACAAAGTTGTATATCTTGACGTTTTTGCCCAGTTTTACGTCAGGTGCGATAACATTTATGCCTTCTTTCATAAAATCTCCACTGGAAACTCTACTATTATTCCTATATTAACCTATTTGGCTAATGGAGTCCGGCAATACTCATTTTGGCATCAGGATGCTTCTCGGAGGTGTCCATTATGGTATCAGAGAATAAAAGCCCTCTTCATCCTGTTGTTCAATGATTGCTGCACCAACTACTCGTATTTATTCTCGGTAAAATAATTTGCAATCATTTCAACAACATACTGTATCTGTCTTTCTGTCAACTCAGGAAACATGGGAAGTGATAAGATTCTCTTCGCAGCCGCCTCTGCTACTGGGAAATGGCCCTCTTTGTACCCAAGGTGTCGATACGCCTCCTGGAGGTGTAAAGGCACAGGGTAGTGCAGGGCTGTTGCCACGCCTTTTTCGCTTAGATATTTTTTCAGGTCGTCTCTGCCCTCTGTTTGCACTAAATAAATGTGATAAACGCAATAGGTTTTTTCCAGTTCCAATGGAGTTTCCACGCTCGCAATATCTCGTAACAGTTCATTGTAAATCCTGGCATTGGCTTGTCTCTTTTCTGTCCACTCATTCAGGTATGTGAGCTTGGTAGATAATACTGCTCCCTGAAAGGCCTCCATTCTGTAGTTATGGCCTATCACTTGGTGGTGATAACGCTCCATCTCCCCATGCTGCCGAAGCATTTTGGCTCTCTGATACAATTCTTTATCATTAGTGACGAGTGCCCCTGCCTCGCCATAGGCGCCAAGGTTTTTCCCCGGATAGAAACTAAAGGCCCCAAACTCTCCGAAATTGCCAACTAATCTGTCATCATATCTGGCCAAATGGGCCTGGCAGCAGTCCTCCACCACCTTAAATTCATATTCTTCAGCCAGAGCCATAATCTCGTTCATATTGGCAGGTTGACCGTATAGATGGACTGGAATGACGGCTTTTAGCCGAGCTCTTAGCTCATTGCTCATGGCCGATAGGCTCATTTGAAGCTTTTCCACGTCTATGTTGCAATATTCATCGCAGTCCACAAATATCGGTTCTGCGCCGCATATGCTCACGGCCTCCGCAGTCGCTATAAAGGTGTTTGTCGGAACAATCACCGCATCTCCTGACTCAATGCCCAGCGCCATCAGGGCGATATGGAGTGCATCCGTGCCACTGGATACTCCTATACAATATTTGGAACCTTGGAGCTCTGCAAAACGTTTCTCAAATTCCTCTACATGCCTTCCCAGAATAAAGGCGGTATTGGCAATAATATCCGTTATCCGGTTATCGATCTCATTATAGACCAGGTGGTGCTGCGCTTTAAGATCAAGGAAAGGAACGCTTGTTGTTGAATCAAATTCTCCGACATTCCATTTTTCTAAAAATTTAGTTGGGGTTAAAGCCGGAACCTCACTCTCCCTGAAATGGTCTGTGTTTCTCGTAATAATATAATCCATACTTAGCTCGTCAGCACAAGCCATCTGTATAGCATCCTCAAAGTCCGGGCCACCGCTGTTCAATGCCTTTACAAATACTGATTTCCGAAATGGAATAATTGAAAACCTATCCCGAATGAATCGAAGCAGGCGATATGCCTTTTGTCTTTGACCAAGATTGGAAATAATGTACTCGATGTTGTTAAGGGAAATAGCTGAAACCCAAGGGCTAACTCCCGAACGTTCCATCACCTCATTAACCACTTTCATGCTGTGAGGGTATTCATCACTACGAAGGGCAATATCAATCAATACATTCGTGTCAAAAAAGACTTTCAATGATTTCCCCTTTTTCTAAATACTTTTTCATCCTGGCCATTCCCAGAATCTCTTTATCAGTATATTTCCGCATATTACCTTTTATGTCCCGTGATATCCCTGCCAGATTCGCCAGTTCCTTACCGATCGGCCCTCTAAGGTTGGGGAATTCCTCATCCATTTGTTTTTCTATTTCTCTGATAACCTGATCTATCTTAGGGCCTGTCGGAGAACGCCGCCTAATTGGCCTGAAAACCACTTCTATCTTAGCTCGCTTGTCCAGCCGCTCCAGAATATGCTCAGGGATCGTTAAGTTTTCACCTTTGATTTTCGTCGTATATTTTAAGGTTTCCATTTGTATCTTCCTCCTATCTGGTCCTTAATCCCCTAATTCCCTTTTTCCTGCTGTCCTTATACCA
>JGI10211J34971_10002716_pt1 | contig 14309 bp, 14 predicted proteins | sample Etolagsediment_FD_34971 | JGI IMG/M metagenome (IMG submission 34971) | reverse complement strand
CAGTGATTGCTGCATATTCAGAGACTTTCCTTCAACAGAGAATCTCAAAATATGAATCGCTTCAGGTGTTTATCCCGTTAAGTCGGGTACTGTGGTCTGGTCCATTTTTATCAGGTCAATCAGTGGCCATGCTTGGGCACAGGGTGCTTGGGGGCAGGGTGCTCCGCCGGGGCATCCTCCAAGGCTTTGCGACGCTGCTCACGCACGGCGCTTTGACGGCGCTTCAATTCTGTTTCCTTGGCCTTCATGCGGCCGCTAAACACCACATACATCACCTGACTGCCGATGATCGCCAACAGCGGCAGCATCATCGTGGCCGAAATCCAATAGACCAAGTGAGCCAAGATGATCTCTTCAATCATGAACACATGGTAGAAGAAAACAAATACCCACAAGATGATTTCGCTAAAAAGGAACAGGCGAAACGAAATCCGCTCTTTCAGGGGGCGGGGCTGCAATTGGCTTGAATTGGCAAAAAACAGGGCGCTTAAAATGCCGCCCAAAAGATTGCTGGTGAACAAGAACGCGCTGATGACCGCGATCCACGCCTGCATTTCTGTAAAGTTAAAGGCCTTAAGCAGCTCTAAATAAGCTTCCGCCATGGCCACCTCCATTGTCTGGTCTTGCGACTGTGCCTGTTCAAGTCTGCAAACGTGCACGCCTTGATTTTAACATATGGAGCACTGAATGTCAGACTCCAACCGATTTACGCAATGATCTCATGGCATTCAGGCCAAGAGGCTGCGAATCGACGCGAGTGATTATAAGTATTATCATCTGGGTAGGATGAAGAAAGAGTTACTCACGCCCACGGCTCTTTCTAAAGGAACACATGTTGTGTGTTTTAGCGTATTTGCATGGGCGTGCAATAATAAATGTGACGAATCATAGATCGTTTTTGTGAAGCAACAATCGAAAAAACAACCCCGTTATAGACTTGTTGGGTCCAATTTTTCGAGACGGGCTTGTGCATCAAGCCAAACGTTTTCAGCGCTTTGCAAGCGTTTTTCTAGTTTTCCAAGCTCCATTTGCAGGCGCGTCAGGTCTTCTTTGGGACCGGAATACAGTCCTGGATCAGCCAGTTTTTTTTCTATGATTTCTTTGTCTTTGGTCAGTCGATTGACTTGTTTTTCGGCGTCTTGCACGGCTTTGCGAACGTCGTTGCTCGCCGCGCGGGCATCGGCGCGGGCCTTGCGCTCGGCTTTTTTGTCCAAGCGCGGTGCGGCTGGGGTGTTTTGCTCCTCGCTTGCGGCTTCTCTGCGCCCGCGTCGGGTATCCATCAAAAAGCGTTTGTAATCGTCTAGGTCACCATCGTAGGGGACGCATTTGCCGCCATCGACAAGCCATAAGCTGTCGCAAACCAGTTCCACCAAGTGGGGGTCGTGACTGACCAAAACCACAGCGCCCTCATACATGTTCAAGGCGGTGACCAAGGCTTCGCGGGCATCCACGTCCAAGTGGTTGGTGGGTTCGTCCAACAGCATGATGTGTGGGGCTGTGCGGCTCATATTGGCGAACAACAGGCGGGCTTTTTCGCCACCCGACAGATTTTTGATGGGCGTGTCGGCTTTGTCTTTGTTGAAGCCGAATTTGCCCAATTGGGCGCGCACTTTAGGCTCGATGACGCCTTTCATCTGATCTTGCATGAATTCGTAGGCGGTTTCTTCCAAAGGCAATTCTTCGGCTTGGTGTTGGGCAAAGTAGCCCACGTGCAATTTTTTCGATTTGGTGATTTTGCCGTGCTGCGGTTTGAGACGGCCCGCCAGCATCTTCATCATGGTCGATTTACCGTTGCCGTTGGCCCCCAACAGCGCGATGCGGTCATCCATGTCGATGCGCAAATCCAAGTCTCGGATGATGGCTTTGCCGGGCTCGTAGCCCAAGACGACTTCATCCATGGCCAGCAAGGGCGGCGACAGGGGAGCCGGGTTGGGGAACGTGAAGGTGGTTGTTTTGTCTTCGATCACCGTGGCGATGGGCTCCATACGCTCCAGCATCTTGAGGCGGCTCTGCGCTTGTCGGGCCTTGGAGGCTTTGGCGCGGAAGCGATCGACGAAGGACTGAATATGGCGCTGTTCGGCCAATTGTTTGGTGCGGTTTTGCGCCAGCTGGGTGAGCCGTTCGCGTCTGGCTCTTTCAAAAAAGTCATAGTTGCCGGTGTAACGGGTGAGTTTTTGCTCTTCCAAATGCAGAATTTCGTCCACGGCGGTGTTGAGCAGCGTGCGGTCATGGGAAATGATCATCACGGTGCCCTGCCAATTGGCCAGGTAGTTTTCCAGCCACAAGGTGGCTTCCAGATCCAAGTGGTTGGTGGGTTCATCCAACAGCAACAGATCGGGGGCGGCGAACAGCACCGCCGCCAAAGCCACGCGCATGCGCCAGCCACCGGAAAAATCACTGCACAGGCTTTGCTGGGCTTCTTCATTAAAGCCCAAACCAGACAGAATCCGTGCCGCCCGGGCGGGGGCAGAGTGCGCGCCAATATCGGCCAAGCGGGTGTGCACTTCGCCAATGCGGTGGGGATCGCTGACGGTTTCGGCTTCTGCCAGCAGTTGGGAACGCTCTGTATCGGCGGCCAAGACGGTGTCAATCAAGCTGACGGGGCCGCTGGGGGCTTCTTGGGCAACCACGCCCAACTTGGCGCCTTGGCGCAAGGTGATGGTCCCGCCATCGGGGTGGATGTCGCCCGTGATCAGGTGGAACAAAGTCGACTTGCCCGTGCCGTTGCGCCCGACCAAGCCCACCTTGTGGCCTTTGGGAACGGCAACGGTGGCGTTGTCGAGCAACAAGCGTCCGCCAATGCGGTATGTAAGATCATTGATATGTAACATGGCGGGCTTTTAGCACGGAGTTTATAGGCTTGGAAACACAACAGATGAGCAATTCGTGCACAGGTCGTTCACAGGGGGCGCCCGGCAAAGTGAAATCCGCCTCTTGTCAGGGCTTGTTGATCCGGTTATAACCCCGCCAACCAGCCTAAACGGGGTTGGGTAAGAATTTCCTTTAACAGCAAAAGGCTCTTGAGCATGGCTGTCGAACGCACATTATCGATCATTAAGCCGGACGCCACCGAGCGTAACTTGACCGGTAAGATCAACTCCTACATCGAAGCAGCAGGTCTGCGCATCATTGCGCAGAAACGTATCCGTCTCACCCGCGACCAAGCGGAAGCCTTCTACGGTGTGCACAAAGAACGTTCGTTCTTTGGCGAACTGGTGGATTTCATGGTTTCCGGTCCGGTTGTTGTTCAGCTTTTGGAAGGCGAAAACGGCATCGCAGCCTATCGCGAAGTCATGGGCGCCACCAACCCGGCCAATGCCGACGCCGGCACGATCCGCAAGGATTTCGCCATCGACGTGCAGAACAACTCTGTACACGGCTCCGACGCTCCGGAAACGGCGGCTGTCGAAGCTTCGTTCTTCTTCTCGGAGATCGAAATCGTCGGCTAATTTTCGCCGCGCTTACATAAAAGGGCCACGCCTTCGGGTGTGGCCCTTTTTTTGTGCCGACTTGTTTTCTCCGTTGTGCACCTCAATGTATAGGGTCAACCCTGCAGACCGAGGAACCGGAAGTATGACGATGATGAGAACCGTGTTGGCGGCGATGGGACTTGTGGGGGCGGCGGTTGTGCTGCCTGCCCAGGCGGCTGAAGATGTGGGTGCGGTTGAGCGCGCGCGCGGGGCGACGATGGTGGTGCGCCAAGAGGTTCTCTTGCCCCTGCAACAGGGCAGTGGCGTGCAGGTGCTGGATCATCTTCAGACCGGCGATGAGGCCCGCCTTCACGTGGTGTTTGCAGACGGATCTGATTTGTCCATGGGGTCGAGCTCTGATCTTGTGATTGACGACATGGTGTATGAACCCGGTAGCCGAGGCCGTGGGGTGTTGCATTTGACCAAGGGCGTATTTCGATTGGTGTCGGGGCAGGTGAACAAAGTCCCCGGCGGCACCCTCACGATTCGCACGCCGCTGGCGACCATTGGCGTGCGGGGCACTGATTTTTGGGGCTGGCAAACGCCCGAAAAGCTCGAAATGGCTTTGCTTGATGATGGAGAATTGACCATCACCACGGCCCAGGGCACGGTGACCCTCACCGATCCTTTAAGCGCCGTCGTGGTGCTCAAAGGGCAAGCCCCAAGCGCGATTTACACCCTTTCGCCAGAGCAACTCAGTGCCGCCAAGGCGACGCTGGAGTGGTGATCAGCGCCAACCGGAGAAACAATCATGATCGCTGTCATTTTTGAAGTTTGGCCCGATCCGGATCACAAGCAAGATTATCTCGATATCGCCGCCGAACTGCGCCCGTTGTTGGACGATATCGACGGATTTATATCTATTGAACGCTTTGAAAGTCTTGTTAAGCCGGGGAAAATCCTGTCGTTGTCATTTTGGCGCGATGAAGCCGCCATTGCCCAGTGGCGCAATTTAGAACAACACCGCGCCGCCCAAAGCCAAGGCCGGGGCGGGGTGTTTGCCAATTATCGTTTGCGGGTGGCGGGCGTCGTGCGCGATTACGGCATGCTCGATCGGGACGAAACGCCGGACGATTCCCGGACCGTTCATAACGCCTAGGCGCTTCGATTACGCAACTATACGTGATCGCGGCAGGGTGACCGTGACTTGAGTGCCGACATTTTTGGTGCTCTCGATTTGCAGGCGGCCACCATGAAGTTCGGCGAGCGACTTGCTGAGCGGCAAGCCCAACCCGGTCCCCTCATGGGGGGTTTCCAGGCCGCGTCGGACTTGGCCGAATTGTTCCATGGCCTTCACAAGATCAGCTTCGTTCATGCCGATTCCGGTGTCTTTCACCCGAAAAATGTGACCGTCGTCATCCTGACTGGAAAGCGAGGCTTCTAGGCTGACGGAGCCGCCGGGGGGCGTGAATTTTACGGCATTGGCCAGCAAATTGATGAGAATTTGCCTCATGCGCCGCTCGTCGGCCCACAGCTTGGGCAGGTTGCTGGCAATGTTGAGGGTTAGGTTGACCTGTCCAAGCTTTGCATTGTGTTGAACCGTGCGCGAGCACATGTCCAAAAGCTCGCCGATCTCAATGCTGATCTCGTGCAGCTCCATTTTTTTAGCTTCAATGGTGGAAATATCCAGCAAGTCCTTGATTAGGCTGTGCAGGTGATGGCCTGAATTGCGGATATCGCTCACGTAATCGGCATATTTTGCGTGCCCCATGGGGCCAAAAATCTCTTCTTTAATCGTGTCTGAAAACCCGATGATGGCGTTGAGCGGTGTCAACAATTCGTGGCTCATGTGGGCGAGAAACTCGGTTTTGGCCTGACTGGCGCGTTCCGCCTCATTTTTGGCCAGGTAGTAATTTTCCATCGTTTCCGCATACTGCGAGGTCAACTCTTCGGCGCGTTCACGGGAATCACGCGACGTGATCAGGTCGCGCACCAAGCGATCATTGGTGCGGCGCAATTTCAGCTCGGTTTTGCGCAAAGACAGGGCCAGGCGCACAATACCCGACAACATGGCGGGTTGGCTCACATCCCAGGGAAAGGCCGCCAAGGCCCCTGATACGATGAATTCACGTAAATCGGTGCCCGCACCTTGCCCATTGAGCACGATAATCGGGGTGGTGAGCCCGGCTTTCTGGGCACAAATGGTGATGGACTGGGCATTTTCCGGATCAGCGGGATCGCTGTAAACGATGCACAATTCATGACGCCCACTGACCAAAGCCTCAAGAGCATGATCTAAATCAGGGGCTTCCTCGATATTGACTTCCACCTCTTCTCCCAAAAAGGCATCGTCAAGATCCTTGCGAACCTCGGAATTCCCTCCGGCCAAAAGTATTTGGTATATATCCATAAGATATCATTCAATAAAGAGTTGCGTGCAGCGCTGAACGTATACCGAGTGTCTTCCGCAAAGATAAGGGCAACGCCTAACAGAAGAACATGCGGCGGCCGAAATTGACCCGTCCGTATAACAACCATACCTAATTACATGATAAGGTGTAGCATCCGCCCTTAATGAGGTCCAGAAGTGACGCCCAGGTCTTGGGGGTAGGGAAAATAAGGGCAAGATATTGCCTTAATCACCATAAAAACGATGCTTTAATTATGGTTTTTCGCGGGCGGCGACAGCGCCAAGAAATGGCGGCTCAGCTTCATTTGTGGCGTGTTCGGAAATGACGGGGAGACGTTCCCGGCTTACGCAGACGGGTTGCTGAGGGCGCCTTGGGGCGGGGTGTGATCCTTGATCAGCACCCGCTCGGCGGAGACCCGGATGCGGCCCTCAGAAATGAGTTTTACGGCGCGCGGGTAAAGGATGTGTTCTTGTTCCAAGATCCGCGCGGCTAAGGCGTCGGCGGTGTCTTCTGGATGCACGGCCACCACGGCTTGGGCGATGATGGGGCCTTCGTCCATGGCGGGGCGCACAAAGTGCACGGTACAGCCAGAAAACCGCGCCCCGTCTTCGATGGCGCGTTCGTGCACATGCAAGCCTTTGTAAGACGGCAACAGCGAAGGATGGATGTTGATCAGGCGGTCGCGCCAGGTGCGTACGAAACCATCTGAGAGCAGCCGCATAAAACCAGCCAAGCACACCAGCTCTGCGCCCGTCTCGGCAATTTTGTCGCTCATGGCGGCATCGAAACTTTCGCGATCTGCGAAGGCTTTGGGGCTCAGAACGGCGGTGGGGATGCCCGCTTCTTGGGCGCGCACCAACCCATAGGCGTCGGCTTTGTTGGACAGCACCAGAACGATTTCGGCGGGGAAGTCTTCGCCCTTGCACGCGTCAATCAGCGCCTGCAAGTTCGAACCGCGCCCGGAAACGAGAACCGCCAGCTTCATGGCTTAACCCCAAGCTTTGTCGGCGTTCAACAGCACCACGCCGGCATTGCCGACAGGGCGAGGGATGACACGACCGATGGTAAAGACCGTTTCGCCATGGGCTTCAAAGACCGCTTTGAGGCTGTCCGCTTTGGCGGCATCCACCACCACCGCCATGCCGACACCGCAATTGAAGGTGCGCGCCATTTCGGTCGCGGCGATGTTGCCTTCTTTTTGCAGCCAACTGAACACGGGCAGGGTGTCCCAGGACGTTGCATCCACTTCGGCGGCTAAGTTTTCGGGCAGCACGCGGGGAATGTTTTCCAACACGCCGCCGCCGGTGATGTGGCTGAGCGCATGCACGCCGCCGGACTTGATCGCCGCCAAGCACGATCTGACGTAAATCCGGGTCGGTACCAAGAGCGCATCGCCCAAGGATTTTCCGGGGGCAAAGGGGGCGTCAACGACGTAGGCCAAGCGCGCTTTGTCGACAATGTGGTCGCGAACCGCGGCTTCCAACTTGGTGTCGGGCGCGCCGCCGATGACGGCGTTGGACACCACTTTGCGCACCAATGAAAAGCCATTGGAGTGCAGACCGCTGGACGCCAGGCCCAAAATCACATCGCCTTCATTGACTTTGTCGCCGGTCAAAACGCCTTCACGCTCCACCGCGCCGACGGAAAAACCTGCCAGGTCGTAATCGCCACCGCCGTACATGCCGGGCATTTCAGCCGTTTCGCCGCCGATCAGCGCGCAGCCCGCCTGACGACAACCTTCCGCGATGCCCGCGATGATTTCTTTGCCGGCCGCGACGTTCAGCTTGCCTGTGGCATAATAATCTAAGAAAAACAGAGGCTCTGCACCTTGCACCACCAAGTCGTTGACACACATGGCGACCAGATCGATGCCCACGGTGGTGTGGTTTTGCATGGCGATGGCGACTTTCAGCTTGGTGCCGACGCCGTCTGTGCCCGACACCAAGATCGGGTCGGTGTAGCCTGCGGCTTTCAGATCAAACATCGCGCCGAACCCGCCAAGGCCGGAAACCACGCCGCTGCGGGTTGTGGATTTGGCATCCTCTTTGATGGCCTCGACCAGCGCCTCGCCCGCATCGATATCGACTCCGGCGTCTTTGTAGGTTGCCCCGGTCATGGCTGTCTCCTTTAGGTTCTTGGCGCGACTTGAAAAGTCGCTTTGGTAACGCCGCTCTGGTATTGGTGGCTCAACGTGGTAAAACCTTTACCAAGACTGGCTAATATGGTGAAACATACCCATTTGAGGGCGCTTTGCAATGGCGCAAAACAAGGGAACTGGTGACATGAGACTTCGAACCGCTTACGCGCTTGTTTTTGCCGTGCTGTTCGCCGTTATTTCGGCGGATGCGGTGGCCGATGCGCCGCGTTTGTTTGAAGTGTCCAACGTCAACGTTGACGTGACCGCCGATTCGGCCTCAAGCGCGCGCGCCCAAGCCCTGGTCATCGGCCAATCTAAAGCCTTTAAGGTGTTGTTGGAACGCTTGACCTTGCAGGCCTACCATAACCGCTTGCCCGACCTTTCCACCGCCCAAGTGACGGAATTGGTCCAAGATTTTACGGTGGCGGAGGAAAAAACATCCTCGGTTCGCTATATCGCCAAACTCAATTACCATTTTCACGCCGACGGGGTGCGCGCCCTTTTGGATGAATACGGTTTGCCGTTTGCCGAAACGGCGTCAAAACCGGTGCTGATGTTGCCGGTTTACCAAGCCGCCGGAGCCCTATCTTTGTGGGATGAGCCCAATCCGTGGCGCGCCGCGTGGGTGAATTACAGCCAAAATGGCCCCGGTAAGGGATTGGTGCCGATGCTTTTGCCCGTGGGCGATTTGAATGACGTGCGCACGATTGGTGCCGAACAGGCCATCGAAGGCGATATGGCGCGTCTGGAAGAAATCGCCAGGCGTTACGATGCGGGCGACGTGGTGGTGGCGCATGGTGTTTTGCGCATGGATTCGTACAACGGTTTGCCGGAACTGGAAGTCTATTTGACCCGTTTTGGCTCCGCCCTTCAAGAACACACGGTGGTGAAAAGCTTTACCTCGGAACCGGGGGGGGACATATCCAAACTGCTTTACCGCGCGGCCGCGCAACTGACGGCGCAGGTCGAAGACAATTGGAAACAAGATAACCTGATCCAAACCGGCAGTGCACAACTGTTGCCGATTTCGGTTCCGGTGCGCGACTTAAGCGATTGGGTCAAGGTGCGCGATCGCCTCAACGGCGTTGCGATTATTCGCCGTGCCGACCCGGTGCTGCTGCGCCGCGACGAAGTGCGTTTGAATTTGCACTTCATCGGCGATGCGGAACAGTTGGCGCTGTCGCTGGATCAAGCCGATTTGACGTTGTGGGAAGAAGCCGGCAACTGGTATCTGGCGCAAAAGGTTTCGCAAACGCCGGCGGCGGTTTCCGGGGCGCAGAAGTGACGGCGGCGTTGAGGGGCCACGTGTCGTGAACCTGCCCAATATCATCACCTTGTTGCGTATTGCCGCCACGCCGGTTGCGGTGTGGTTGATCCTTGAAGGTCGATTGATGGCGGCGTTTTGGGTGTTCGTCGCGGCGGGTCTTTCGGATGCCGTGGATGGTTTCATCGCCAAGCAGTTCGATATGGAAACAGAACTTGGCAAATTTCTCGACCCTCTGGCCGACAAAGCGCTTTTGGTTTCGGTTTATATCTCGTTGGGGCTGGGGGGCTATTTGCCGACATGGTTGGTGATTATGGTGGTGTTTCGCGATGTGATGATTGTCGGCGGAGCGATGTTGTTTGAAACCATGACCCATTCCCTGACCATGCAGCCGCTGATGATCAGCAAGGTCAACACAACTTTGCAAATTGTGCTGGCGGCAGGCGTCATGGCGAATGCCGGATATGGGATAGAGTTTGATGGCGGTATGGATGTTTTGGTTATCTTGACCGCCATGGCGACCGTCGCGTCGGGGCTGACTTATGCCGTGGTATGGGTGCGGCGTTGGGCGCAATTGGAGGATGATCAATGAGCGATGACATCAAGCGGATCATGAGCCGGGAAATGCAGATGAGGGTCTGGGCTGTCGGGCTCTTTGTCTTCATCTTTTTGCTTTATGCGCTCAGCAGCGTGCTGACGCCTTTTGTCGCGGGCCTTGCCGTGGCCTATTTCCTGGATCCTTTGGCGGATCGCTTGGAAGCCCTTTTGAAGTCGCGCTCTGCGGCGACGGCGCTCATCTTGTTGACGTTCTTTGCGGTGGTTACGGCCTTTGGCATTGCGTTGTTCCCGTTGCTTCAGGCCCAGGTGACGGGGTTGATCTCGCGTTTGCCAGACGCCATCAATGCCGCCCACGGATTGCTTGATCCGCTCATCGCCAAAATTGAATTGGAGCTGGGTGCAGAAGAACTCGAAAAACTCAAAAACGGCGCAGGGGCCTTTGCCGGTGAAGCGGTGTCGTGGCTTGTGGGCGTGCTGAAAAGTCTTTTCATAGGGGGCAAGGCTGTCGTCAATGCGCTGTCTTTGCTGTTTATCATGCCGGTTGTGGCGTTCTTTTTGTTGCGTGATTGGGACCTCTTGGTGGCCAAGGTGGATGGCTTGTTGCCGCGCAAATCGGCGGACACCATTCGTCAGCAATTTCGCGAAATTGATGAGACCATTGCCGGATTTGTCCGTGGCCAAGCGATGGTGTGTCTGGCTTTGGGGGCCATCTATGCAACCGGACTGACGCTGGTGGGGCTTGATTTTAGCCTGTTGATCGGATTGGGAACGGGGCTGATGGCGTTTGTGCCTTATGTGGGCATGCTCGTTGGCTTGCTNACGGCGTTTGCGGTGGCTTTGATGCAGTTCAGCGATCCTTTGTCGTTTGTTTTGGTGGCGGCGGTGTTCGGCGTNGGGCAGAGCATCGATGCGGCGTTTTTAACCCCCAACTTGGTTGGNGGGCGGGTCGGTTTGCATCCGGTGTGGATTATTTTCGCCTTGATGACGGGTGGCGCGCTGTTTGGCTTTACCGGGGTTTTGCTGGCGGTGCCGGTGGCGTCGATCATCGGCGTGTTGGTTCGATTTGCGATTGGACGGTATATGTCCTGCGCCTTGTACACGGGCTGAAGACACGGTGACGAAGCAGATTGCGTTTACGTTTGATCCCAGGCCCGCGTTGGGCGGCGATGATTTTTTGGTCGCCCCGTCCAATGCGGCGGCCGTGCAGTGGGTGGACCGCTGGCCCGACTGGCCCGGTCCGGTGGTGGTGATCGTGGCTCCGACGGGCGCCGGAAAAACCCACTTGGCGCACGTCTTTCAAGCCCAAACGGGGGCGCGCATGATCCGTGTGGAGGACCTCAACACGCTCCGCGCCGATGGCGTTTTAAAAAACGCCACGGCGTTGATTTTGGAAAATGCCGAAGCGTCTATCGCCGCAGGTTTAGACGAAGAATTGTTGCACCTGTATAATCTGGCCAAAGAAGATGATATCAAAATCTTGATGACCGCAGAGCGCCCCCCGGCGCGCTGGGGGACCGCGTTGAAAGACTTAAGCTCGCGTCTGAAAACCGCCCCGGTGGCGGAAATTGATCCGCCCGACGATGCGCTTTTGACGGCGTTGATCGTGAAACAATTCGCCGATCGGCAACTGAACGTGGAGCAAGACGTTTTAACCTATATGCTGGCGCGCATGGATCGGTCTTTTGCCACGGTGCGAACCTTGATCCGGGCCATCGACGAACGGGCCCTGGCGCAAAAACGCGCCATTACAATCCCCTTGGTGCGCCAGGTGTTGGAAGAGGTTCTTGAAGCTGAATAGGAAACCGCGTTGTGCGCAATGTATCGTATTTTAGCGGCGGATTGGTGGCGGACTTCGCCATCAGCGACGCCGCTTTCGACAAGTTTTTGACCGATCTGGCGGAAGCCAAAACCATCATCGACGGTTATGGCGAAAGCGACTTGATGAAGGCGCGCACGTTGCTGGACAATTTCATGATCCGCGCCCATCAAGATGAAAGTGTCGACCAAGGCCCCGGCGAAGTGCTGGCGGCGTGCTTTATCTGGAACTTTTTTAACACCAATCCCAACCCGGCGCGGGTGATCGAAGGCGATATCGTGCTGATCGATTTGGACGGCACCCTCAGCACGGTTAAATATGTTTCGGCCAAAGACGTGCAGATCCCCGATTCACACGCGCACTAGGGGCGGGATTTATTAATCGATTTTATCGATTGCTGTTCACATAATTACTCATTGGTTTCGATTATTGCGGTGCGGTACCCTTAAGGTTGTGAAATGCCAAAGAAGTTCAGGTACGCGAACTTAGGGAAATGATGGCGTAAGCCGTCTCAACAGCACGATGGGAGAGAGAACAATGAGCGAAGCGAAATGTCCAGTGATGCACGGTGGAAAAACGTCTGTCGGAGCATCGAATATGGATTGGTGGCCGAACGCACTCGATCTGGATATCCTGCACCAGCACGACACGAAAACGAACCCGATGGGTCCGGGGTTTAACTATAGAGACGAACTCAAGAAACTTGATGTCGCAGCTCTTAAAAATGATATGCGCGCCCTGATGACCGACAGCCAAGACTGGTGGCCGGCCGACTGGGGCCATTATGGCGGCCTGATGATCCGCATGGCTTGGCATTCCGCGGGGTCCTATCGGACCGCCGATGGCCGTGGCGGCGCGGGTTCGGGCAATCAGCGATTTGCACCGTTGAATTCCTGGCCCGACAACGTCAACCTGGACAAGGCCCGTCGTCTTCTTTGGCCGATCAAAAAGAAATATGGCAACAAGGTGAGTTGGGCCGATCTCATCATTTTGGCGGGGACCATGGCCTATGAAACCATGGGGCTGAAAACATTCGGCTTCGGATTTGGTCGCGAAGACATCTGGCACCCGGAAAAGGACACTTATTGGGGCTCTGAAAAAGAGTGGCTGGCGAGCGAGCGTTACGAAGGCGATACCCGAGAAACTCTTGAAAATCCTCTGTCGGCGGTTCAGATGGGTCTGATTTACGTCAACCCCGAAGGCGTGAACGGTCAACTTGATCCGCTCAAGACGGCTCAAGACGTCCGCGTGACCTTTGCCCGCATGGCCATGGACGACGAAGAAACCGTGGCCCTCACGGCAGGCGGTCATACCGTCGGTAAGGCGCACGGCAATGGCGATGTTAAGCTCGTCGGGCCAGAGCCGGAAGCCGCCGATGTTGAGGAGCAAGGTCTCGGCTGGCACAACAAAAACGGTAAGGGCGTAGGCCGCGATACGGTCTCCAGCGGTCTTGAAGGGGCGTGGACGACCCATCCGACCAAATGGGACAACGGCTATTTCCACCTGCTGTTTACGTATGATTGGGAACACAAGAGAAGCCCGGCCGGGGCTTGGCAGTGGGAACCCGTCAACATCAAAGAAGAAGACATGCCGGTCGACGTCGAAGACCCGTCGATCAAATGCAAACCCATGATGACGGACGCCGACATGGCGATGGTCAGGGATCCGATTTATCGCGAGATTTCTGAACGTTTTTACAAGGACCCGGAATACTTTTCGCAAGTCTTTGCCCGCGCGTGGTTCAAGCTGACCCACCGCGATATGGGCCCGAAGGCGCGTTATATCGGCCCCGACGTTCCCAAAGAAGACTTGATCTGGCAAGATCCGGTTCCCGCCGGTCGCACAGACTATGATGTTAAGGCCGTTAAGGCCAAGATTGCCGCTAGCGGCCTGAGCGTGAGCGATATGGTTGCGACCGCCTGGGACAGTGCCCGAACCTTCCGAGGCTCAGACATGCGCGGCGGTGCCAATGGCGCCCGTATTCGTCTTGCCCCACAAAAAGATTGGCAGGGCAACGAACCTGAGCGTCTTGCCAAGGTGCTGGGCGTGCTGGGCGGCATTGCTGCTGAAACGGGCGCAAGCGTGGCGGATGTGATCGTTCTGGCGGGCAATGTTGGTGTTGAACAAGCGGCGAAGGCCGCGGGTTTCGACGTTACGGTGCCTTTCGCGCCAGGTCGCGGCGACACCACCGACGAGATGACCGAAGTTGCATCATTCGACGTTTTGGAACCCCTCCATGACGGGTATCGCAATTGGCTCAAGAAGGACTATGTCGTCAGTGCGGAAGAACTCATGCTTGACCGCACCCAACTGATGGGCCTGAGCGCGCATGAGATGACGGTTCTGGTCGGTGGTATGCGGGTTATGAGGACCAATTTTGGGGGCACCAAGCATGGTGTTTTCACCGACCGTGCAGGGGCCTTGACGAATGACTTCTTCGTCAATCTGACCGATATGGCGTATGTGTGGAAGCCCGTTGACCAAGGCCTTTACGAGGTGCGCAACCGCAAGACCGGCAGCGTCAAATGGACGGCCACACGCGTGGATCTGGTCTTCGGGTCTAACTCAATCCTGCGTGCCTATGCCGAGGTCTATGCCCAAGATGACAACGCAGAAAAGTTCGTGCACGACTTTGTGGCCGCCTGGACCAAAGTCATGAACGCGGATCGTTTCGATCTTTCTTGATCAAAAGGGGGGCTCCTGGGTAATCGCT
>JGI10211J34971_10002714_pt1 | contig 14315 bp, 14 predicted proteins | sample Etolagsediment_FD_34971 | JGI IMG/M metagenome (IMG submission 34971) | reverse complement strand
TCAATATCTTTATAGATTGTGCTTTTCTTACCATGATCATTTAAATCTATCCATGCAAATTCATTTCTTGATATTATTAAATTATGTAATCTTATATCTCCTTTTATTTTTTTCTTATCAATTCTTTGCACACTTGCATCAACTTTTTGTTTCCACCATGAATTATTTGGGAATATTACATTGAGAATGTTTAAAGTTGCGGCGTTTATTCCGTGTTTCCAATCAATGTGCTCATTATTTCTATAAAAATCAAATTTATTATTTATAAATTTTATTGAGTATTTTCTACCACTAGAAGAAGAATAATTAACATGAGGTCTCTTTGGATTTTTTTCTACATCTCCTTCTATTACCCATAAATTTCTCGTTGCATGGGTGTGAGCTTTAACTTTTCCCAGATGTCTTATTTTTCTATTAGTTATTTCTTTAAAATATTGTTTTTCACTACCATATTTTCTAACTGTTTTCATAAATTTTTGACCAGTAGCTTTTTTATCATCTATATCAGGTATTTCAATAATTATTTTTCCAGCCATAGTTGACAAATTTTTTAGAATTTGATCAGCATTATTGATCCAGTGAAGAGTACTTAATATAAGTATCGTGTCAATCCATTCACAAGTGGTTGAAATATTATCAGAAAGAGTTAATCCAAAATTACATTGACAACTAATTACTTTTCCTTCATAATTTTTATTCAGCCATTTTTTTTGAAACTCAACTCTTTTTGGATTCTTCTCTATTCCAACTGCAAGCAAATTTGTTTCTTCGGCCATTTTTTTTAAAAAATATCCTTCTGCTGCTCCTATATCTAAAACAACTCCTTCGTCAGGTAATTCTGGTTTGATTTTTTCCCATCTTTCAGAACAATCTCCTCTTTCTATCCTTTTACTTTTTATTCCTGGTATTTTTTGATAAGACATATAATTAACTCCTATTCTATGATCTATTGTTATTTTTTTTAGAGAAGACGAGAATAGCATGGTTTCTAATCTTTCTATATTGAGCATCCAGAGTAAATCCATTTCTCTTAAATATATCTATATAAGTTTGAGGTGGACGAAAAGACATATATTTGTTTGTTCTATTCCCAGAACAATTTTCAGTAATAATACAAATACCGTTTTTGTTTAAAAGTTTATAAAATTGATGTATATAATCGTTTAATAAATCAAGATCTATAACATGCTGCAATGTAACATATGTCCAGATATTAGAGAAAGATTCTTTTTCCCCTGGGATAGTATAATCTTTCATTAAGACAATATTACTACTGGAAAAATCTCTTTTGCATTGAATAATAGGTTCTTCTACTATATCTACTCCTATATATTTATCAAAGAAATCTTCTAATATGGGTATCCATCTGCCAATACCACAACCAAAATCTAAAACAGAAGTAGGTTCACAATGTTTGTTAAGTACCTCTTTTAATATTGGTGTAGTTTTTTTTAAAAAATCATAGTATTGTTTATCAGACATAGAGGATCTACCAACAGTTCTTTTACCACCTAAATTTGCATATCTTTTAATCCAATAGTCATAATTCATGTTATATTTTATTTCCATATTTCACCTATTTTCCAAGTATCTTTTACCGTTTGATGAGTGTTAAAAGCATATTCTCCTTGTATATGAATTCTTCCTAAAATATTGTTAAAATAACCTCGGACACCTCTTTTTGTAAATTTTTCTTTTTTTTCATATCTCCCCCAATATAGTTCTGCTGCTCCAATATGGGATCTTACATCCTTTTCTACATTTCTTAAAACACGATTATAATCTTTAACTCTGCCAAAAATACCAGCTGTACCAGATCTAATAAAATTAACATTGTTATTATTTAGTTCTTTTTTTAAATCTTTAAAACGGTAATGTCTATAACAAGTAGTATCAGCAGCGCTTTTATATATATACTCTATTCCTAATTCTTCTAATAATCTTCCTCCAAGCATCATTAGAGTTAATTCTCCTTTAACATGACCTAGTTTTCCAGGATATTTACCAGAGCATATTGTATGAGTTATAGGAGGTTGCCAAATCTTTAATGGAAGTTTATTCATATTAATATCATCATAAGCCAAGATAATAGGGCCTCCTTTCCATCCATCATAAGATTTTATTCCTTGATCCATAAATTTTTGATGTTTAGGGTGGCTAGTTAAAACGACTCCAACATTAGATATATCAAAATTCAATATTTTCATAATTATTCCTCAAAACATACATATCCATTTTCTTTCTTTTATATTTTAAACTTATCATTAGGTTGTTCTTTTTTTAAATCTTTATTTTTTACTTTTTTTCTTGGCTGTTATATTGTAATACTCCTCCTTCATAATAAGATTCTATGGCTCTAATCACGTCCACTGGTTTTATCATATCCATACATTTTGGAATAAATAAATCTTCTGATATTTTGAGAGGATTTTTACCTATTTTAACTGGTTGTAAACAAAGATCGTTTTTATCTTTTTTATCTCCATCTCCTACTTTTTGACAACGACTCTTCCAACACCCCCCATTGTCACAACATTTTAAAGCTCCGTTCATTGCTAAAAACCTATGATGAGGGTAAGATTCCCATTGAGAAGGCTCTCTTCCTCCAGCAATAATAACAGCAGGTCTTCTTTTAATATCATGCTTACATTCGGTAGCAGCTGCTGCGTGCATAGCGAATGTAACTGGAGACAGAACACCAACAGAATGATAAATTAGTCTAATAAATTGTCTTAAATCTGTTTTTCCAATCAGATCTACAACTCCCCTAAGAGGAGGATGCCAATGTCCCTTTTCTCCACATTGCACAAATGTTATTTTATCTTTAAAATGATCTATTACATCTTGGTAATAAGACGGATTCCACCATTTACAATTGTGAGAAACCATACCCTCTACAATGTATGATTCTGTTTCAGAATTTATTATATCATAAACTTCTTTTTTACCTATATGCTCTATCTTCTCTATTTGATCAAAATACCATTTGTTATTTATATAATCTCGTAATATATTTTTATCTTCAATATCAAACATCTGTAAAAGAGCATTTATTTTAGAATCTCTGATAATATTAGATTTCTTTAAATCACCTTTTGTCCTATATGATTTTCTTTTTGCAGAGATATCTATATTCTTCTTTGTTTTTAAAGAATCTATAATATTTTTTGCAAAAGGAATTCCATGAAATTTGTCATTAGGTTCAACAGATGAGTCATTCAGTTTTATCATACGCTTGTTCTTGTATGTTTCAAAAAATCCTATTTCTGAAAAATTATTTCTGCTTTTGGTCCCAATAATACTGATTCTAACACCTGAACATTTTTTCTTCCAAATACTCATAAATTCAAAATCTCTAATGGTAGAAGTTATCCCAACTTGCCATAATATCCTCCTAATATCTTCCCCGAATTTCTTATGAATAGTAGTATAAGAAATATTTCCACTATCTTTTTTATTATGTCCATTATCTATTGTTCCGTCAGATGAAAAAAGACCTTCTAAAAAAGCTTTTATATCAACATAACTTAAATAAAAATAACTATCAGGGAATCCATTTTTTCTCCATTCTCCTTTAGGTTTAAACAGTGGTAAGTCATCTTCATTGAATATGTTTTTAGAACTAACTCTATAATCAATTTTTGTTCTTTTTACCTTATCTTTATTTCCTGGCAAACGCTTTTTTATTGTATATTTCATCTTATTTTTAGATAACCAGTTAATCACCCTTTTCTTTGAATCTATCTCATCTTCAGAAAATATCCAATAACATGAATTTTTATGTAGATATCCATCTCCCCATAATCTCCCCAAAGCAAACCACTTATCTCTATCATCCTCTTCTATGTTTATATTTTTTAAATTCCCTCTCCTACAAAGAATATAATCATTTACTTTTAAATCTCTAGCTTCAGACCATTCTATCTTCCCATTTTCTCTTATTACCTTAAATCTATGGTTTTCTGTAACACTAATTCCGCCTAATCTAGTTGATAATTTAATACATTTTTTTATACCTCGAAAAACTGATCCATCACATTTTTTAAACCCAAATTCTGTTAGAACCTTATCATTTTCATCAATATCTTCTATTTTTTTATATCCATTTTCAGTTTGAATTCTACTTCCTTTTAATACACATGTAAAATCGAATTTACCTCCCGCCATAATAATCCAAAACTTATTTTTAACTCCCATTTCTTCTACTTGAGACATCCATGATTTTTCTAAATCTGATATATGAATATCACCCCAGTATTTGGTTGCTGGGATTTCTAAATTAAGTTTTTTTTCTAATTCTTTTCTAAACCCATGAACAAAATGATAAGGCCCCTCATTGCTTTGATGTATAAGGGAATATCCTATCCTGTATTCTTCAACATCTTTCTCTTTTTCATCAAATTTAGTTATATATGGATTATTTTCCCAAATTGCTCCAGCGGATGTTTTAACATCTATTAAGACATTAGGATAAGCCTTTTTTAAATCTCTTACTGCGGCAGATAACATAAGTATATCCCCTGGACTTTGCCCATTTCTAAGAAGAATTTTTCTTGTTTTTTTAACTCTTTTACGTTTTTTTACTTTCTTTTTTGTAGCCATGTTTTTTATTTCCTCATCTAAATCTAATTTATCTAAAAGATAATCATCACTTTTTACTCTATTATCTATTTCGAATATTTTTTTAAGATAACTTAACTCAGATTCTTTTTTAATATTTAATCCAATTAGGTATAATTCTTTTATATCATAGGATAACAAATCTATAATTGGAATTAAATTATGCGATAGAGTGTCTTCAATTTTGTTTACTACTTCTTCGTATATACTTTTATTTATTTTATGAAAAGGAATTTTTCCTTGATTCTCTTTAATAAATTGCACATCCATTAATCTACTACTAAGAGAATTCCCACAACTACAAACCCACTGAGTAGATTCTTGCCATCTGTCTATTTGTATTCCCTTATCATTTTTTATTTTTTCGACTTCCATAGGAAGGGTATATGATATATTGGTTCTATTCCCAATATGTATCTCTTCTTCTGATTGAATAAACATAGAGTGATTTACACGAGCTACAAGATCAAAAGAATTGATGAATTCTCCTTGATTATCTTCTTTAAGATACTTATTAGAACCAACTAATATTATTCTTTTATTCTTTATGTATTTTGAGAATTCTTTATCATATATTTTTTTTCTTCGCATTGGCTCTCAAATAATCTGATTCCATCTCTAAAAATATATTTTTTCCTATTTTTCCAACTTTTTGTAAAAAATCAGGATCAAATATTTTTCTTCCTACTCCTATAGTGTAAAATTTAACAATTTCTTCCATTTCTTCTATAGTAAACATCTCGTCAATAATTGGTGTTAATCTTCTAATATACTCTTCTATTGTATATTTTTCTCTTAACTTTTTAAGATCTTCAGGTAATATATTAGGGCAAGAAGATTCTACAAGTTCTTTAGTCTTTAAGATAGAAGATTTCATAGAAAGATACATATTGCCTTTTCTAAGAAATATATATATTAATTGCTCTTTTGTCATTTCATTTTCAACCGATATATTTCTTTATCTCTAGAAAAAAGGACTTTGACCCCATCACTGTATAATCTCATATCCCCAGATATAATAGAACTACTAAGAACTTTTACAGTTGAACTATCCTTCTCTTTATGGAATAATTCAATTTCTTCTGTTTCATTAATGTGAATCACTACTCCATTTTCTAAAACTGTAAAATTAATACCACTATAGGTTATGTTGTCTATTTTTCTAAGAGAATATCTTTTATTATTATCGTCAAATTTTAAAATAAATTTATCGTATCTACCTTTTTTAGATGCTATTATTATAAGAATTCCAGAGTCATACTTAGCTTCTACAACTTTATATCCGTCTAATTCTTCTATTGGGACCTGACTGTTAGATCTCGATTTAGGGAACATTGATGCCACATACCTCCCTAATACATTCTGGATTACGACTCCATACCCAATATAAGTTGCATTTTCCATTACCTTACCCACTAATCTAGGAACAGGTCTCGGGTCCATTTTTTTCATTTCTGCAAACTCTATTTCTATAATATCATCCATATTCTTAACATATACTCTTCCTTTATATGAAAAGATTTCTTGGGCAGAAATGGAACAACCTAATTTTTTATTCTGGACAATATCATAGGCCATTACTTTGTTGTTTTCTATTTTTATCCCTATTATTTTATTATTTTTAGGGGTAATTCCAAAATGTTTACAATCTGTATTATGGCTTTTCTTACCATTAATATAAACATCTTTATTTTTTGTAACTGCAATTCTTATCCCGTTAACAGAAATATAATCTATTAATTCAGAGTCATATTGAAATAATTTAGAAATATCAAAATCTTTATCTCCAATTGTTTCTTTTATAATAGTAGGTATAAAAACAATTTCTACAGCATCTATAGGAGGTTCTACCCTTTGACCGTTGACAAAAATTGATTTATACCAATCTTTATAAGCTTGAGGAATGACATCAAATGGAAGGACATTACCTGGGTATCTTACATCAGAATGAAATACAGGAATATTCTTTAGCATTCTTTCATTTAGCTCTCTCATCTTATCTTGAGGATATCTTATTTTAGGGTATCTCCCTTTAAAAGGATGGATACCTACGAATAATTGAAAAGAAACTATTCCGAAAGAGAACCAGTCTGTTAATTCTGAAAATGTTTTTGAGTGTCTATCTCTAACAGACTCCATAAGAGCAGTAGCGGGAAATGATTTAGTTTGAAAACTATTAACATCAATACCATAAATATTTTTAAAATCTTTGCTTACAAGAAAATTCAGTTCATTTAAATCTACAACAAGAATTTCTGCTTTATGAATATCTTCAATCATTTTTCTTAATTGAAGAATAAGATCTAAAACTGTATTATTCTCCAATTTTTCACGAAGACGAAAAGCCTTAGGGAATAACTGGCACAGGACATAAGTATTAGAGATATGCTTCATAGAATAACCAACTGGAATGCCTCTTTTATTAGTTAAAAGATCTTCAGGTTTAATTACATTCGGATTTTGTATTAAAGATAATTCTTGAATTTTATTATATGGAATAGTAGTTCTTGGATCTATTGATATTTTGTATGCAATACCATTGCGAGCATAAATATGTCCCTCTCCTCCACTTGTTATGAAGTGACTTTTATTCAATCGAATTATATCACCTGTTTTTTTAGATCTAACATCCATATTTTTTAACCTAATTAGGGAACTAAAACAGCTAAAGAAACATCATCCTCATTATGCCAATTTAGATCATTACATCTTTTTCTAAATCTATTTACTCTTCTTTGGACAAATCTTCCGTTTGTATTATTTATCTTCATTAACTCTTTTATAACAGATATATGTTCTACAGGTTGATAATAACTATTAATTCCATCGACTTCTATGTCTCTTTTATAAAAAGAGTTTAATCCATCAGAACTAAGAGCAACCCATTCAACATTTTCCACAGGTAGAGTAATAGAATTTTTTCTCGGAGAAAAATCAAAACTAGAATTGTTGCAAACAAATGTATCGGCATTAAAACGGTAATCTTTTGTAGAACGAATTTTATGAAAAATATTATCTTCTAAATCAATTTTTGTATAAGTAATAATAAAATTATTGTTTTCCATGGATACCCAAAGGAAATCATTATTCTTATCAATAAGATAACCCATATAATAAGGAGCTGATTTAGAATAGCTCATAGATAAAATATGTAAAATCCCATCTTTAGTTTTAATAATAATATTACCATCTCCAATTGCTTCTATTAGAATTTGATTATTTTCTATATAAGCCGTTAAAAGAGTAGCATATAGACATTCATCAGGTAGTCCTATCATCTTTATAATTCTTGAACAGAAGGGCATAAGAAGTCCTTTTTTAAATTGGTATGCTTTGTGTTGTTTTGCACTTTCGCATATAATTCTAGCTCCAATATCTGTTTTTTGAGCAGAACTACATCCATCTGAAACTAAAATTAGATTATCCTGATGACTAGTATAATCTTCACATTTCTCATGAGATGTTCCTATATAAAAACTACTATCTGAATTCATTTTATACTTTCTATACTAATTAATTATTACTAAAAACTCCACCCACCCTATATAGTAGAGTAGGTGGAGTACGAAAGGAAACAGCAGAAACAAAAATTAAAATGTCAGAGTTTTACTGGGGCCGCCTGTACCCAACGCTTGGCTCTGGCTGCTAATACTTCTACTTATAAAATCGCCTAACTGAGCAAGAGTTTTTTCATCTGCCTCTTCTAAAGGTACATATTGAGATAATTTTGCTTCATCTTTAAAAGTATCAAGATACTGATCGACATCAGTATAAGTTCCTACCCCAACTCCTACTAATATTGTTAAAATAGATTCGAGAACTTCTGCCCTCATAGCCTCTTGTAATTTATCTTTAACAGAAGAAGCATTTATACTTCCAGATTCGTTATCTATACCGTCTGTGATTACAAAAAGGATAGCATTAGTATCAAAATCATTATCATAGAGCTGTTGCCCATAAGCCCTTGTAGCATCTATTGCCTCTAAAGAGGTAGCAAACAGCCTAGTCATTCCACTTGGATTAAGACACCCATCATAATCCGATTCTTTACAATCTATTAAAGGTTTGAAGCCATGAATTTCTCTTGGAGAAGAATTAAATGCAACTACTCTTAATAGTAAGTAATCAGATCTAGGACTTTGTTTACAAGCCTTAACAGCTTCTTTAATTGCCGCTTCCATTTCTTTTTTAAAACTTGAAACACTGGAACTTTCATCTACGACAATTGTTGCTAAGGTATATTCTGTTGTTCCTTCTTCTGCTAAATAATCTAAATCTGCAGCAGAATAGCCAAAATGGGTCCCTTGAATAGAGTGTTGTATTAAAGTTGAATTACTCATTTTACTCTCCTTATAATTCTGTTGATAAAACAGTTTTCATTCCCCTTGCTTTCATATTAATTATAAATTGATCTTGAATTGCAAGAAAATCTACGATAGGACTGATAACAGGACTTGTGCAATCTGTAATTAGTTCCATTTTTGAGATATTAGAATCATCTACAAAACCATCTGCTATATCTTCCGTTGTATTTTTAAGACAGTGACTACCAGCTTCTCCAGCTAACCATATCCTATCTGCCTCCCCAATAACTTCAAGAAAGTCAGTATTAAGTTGGGTGGTAGGATCTCCATCCTCTGGAACTTCTGCCTTAACAGCGGAGTAATGTTCTGTAAATATATTACTACCCTTGCTTACCCAATTGATATTGTTGCCTTTTTCTTTTTGCCATTCCATTAAAGCCTCATAAAGAGCAGGATAAACAGCATTACCAACACTACCTATCAAACAATGAGGAGGCCATATACATAGAGGATATCTTCCTCCAGATTCAAGTTCTTCACAATAATCTGTAAATTTTTGCCTTAGTTGAGGATAAATAGGGAACCAAATTCCGTCTCTAATATCTTTAGAAGTAATAATAGTGAAGGGTTCAGGATTTTCTCCTGCACTATTTCTCCACATAGGAGGATGAGCTATATCAATAAGATAATGACAATCCAGTGTTACGTGGATTTTCTTAATTACTTTTTTTCTACGTTTGATAAGAGAAGCAAGCCTTTTCATATCGTTATCTGCTCCTGGAACGAACAACGCTCCATCAGGTTTGCAAAAATCATTTTGGGGGTCGATAATTACTAGATCAATTCTTTCAGCCATAATCTTTCCTTTCTTATTATTTTAATCGAAAATATCGAATACCATTATATTAAATTACATTGTATCATATTTAGTCTTCGATTTCAAGTTCTTTTTCTTCAAAATCTTCTTTTTTTAATATTTTTTTATTAAGAGAATATTTCATCATTTCTAAAATATCTTCTAAAACTTCTATCGATTCCCCTATAACTTCTGGTTTAATTGCATAAAGACTTTCATTCCCATTTTCATCATAATAAACTTCATGAATACCATAGTATTCTTCTGAATCTATTTCGGTATTTCCCATAACATATTTTTCTGCGGGATGATAAATAACTCTATAATTCCAAGACATAATTAATCCTTTTCTACTTACTAAACCAAACCCACACTTTCATGCCTAGATAATCTCCGTTATTAAGTGGGACTATTGCATCATGAAGATGCCCGTATCCATCTTCTATAATATTATAAGATGAGTATCCTGTTCCTAATAAAGCTCTATGAATTTTAGTAAAAGGGAAACCATGTTTTGTATCTAATGGATACATCTGTTTAACCCTATCTATATCTGAGTATAATTTGGGTCTTTTTATGTTGAATCTATCTATCCAAAAATCTATATTTTCTGTAAAAATTAGAACAGGAACAGCCCAATAGTTTTTATATTTGGTATAAGGGCATTCGTACTTAACTGAGTCTTTAAAGGGCAAACATCTAACTCCAAGAGATAAAAGAGCTTCCCATGGGTTTTGGTTAACAGCTAATAAGGGATAAAATGGCCTTTCAACAATATCTTCTACAGGGGCACTAAACCATCCTGATCCTGTACATTTTTTTGTAGAAAACCAGTTTTCGAAAGGGTAAAATATACAACTATTAGGTTTTTCACTAACTTTTATCGGAGTTTCTTTATGTTTTATAATATCTATATGGTTCATTTTATATCATCCTTTTCAATTTATTAATATCAATAATAGGAACACCAAGATCTGAAGCCTTTGCTGATTTGCTTCCTGAACCTTCTCCAGCAATTAAGTAATCTATTTTTTTACTAATACTCCCTTTGACTTCTCCTCCGTTATTTTCTATTATTTTTTTCCATTTAGATTTACCTCCTTCAAAAGATCCAAGANNGAACAAATTTTTTACCTTTTAATTTACCTTCTACATCTTTTGGAGTCTCTATTTCTATAAATTTTAATAATTCTTCTATTTCCTTTCCATTTTTAGTAAAGAAATCAATCACACTATTAGCGGTTACAAAACCAATACCATCGATAGATTCGAGTTCAGTTGGAGTTAAATTTCTAATCTTATTAAAATCCTTATATTTTTTAGATAATAATCTTCCAACTTCTTTGCCCGCTCCATCCATTCCAAATGATGCTATAAATTTCTCCATAGGCACAGTTATTTTATTAATCTTTTTAAGTTTATCTTTAAGAATAGTATTATCTTTTTCTTGTTCGGGAGAAGGGATCATCCAAATCCTGGCAAGAATAAGAACAGCAGTTCTTTCTGTAATGCCATTATTTAACAATTTATCAAGAGTTAATTTATAAAAATCCGATCTTTTGGTTAATAAACCAGTATCTGCCAATTTATAAATTGTACTTTCAGCAATTCCCTTACATCCTAAGGTTTTAAGGTAGTGATAAAGATTTTTAGCATTTTGAGCAGGACAGGATAAGTTATCACAAACTAAAGATAGAGCTTCATCTGCTCCCTCTACCTCAAAAACATCTCCTCCGCAAGATGGGCAACTAGATGGAATATTTGCAGAGCCAATAGTTTTTATCACTTTATGAAGTTTTGGAATTATTTTTCCTGATTTTATGATCTCTACTGTTGTTCCTATCCCAATTCCTTTATGTTTTATGATTCCTATATTATGAGCAGTACATTTAGATACTGTTGTTCCTTCTAATTGAATAGGATCTATTATAAGTACTGGAGTAATATTTCCTGTTCTCCCTGTTTGCCATATGATATCATTTATTATTGTGCTTTTAACTTCATCTTTAAATTTCCAGGCTATTTTTCCTTTTGGATTTCCCGTATCCTTATCTCCTGTAGTCCCCATCTTTTTTTGAATTTCTAAATCATTGATAGAAATAACAGCTCCATCAACCATAAAATCAAGTTTACGATGTTGTTCTTCAAACACTTCTAATTTCGCAATTGAAAAAGAAAGGGTTTTTACAAAATTTAAGTTAAGTTCTTCTTCGGCCCAAGACGCTCTCTCTATTTCTGTAGAATAGGGAGGATCTTTTAATTTTAGAATATTATAAGCAGTAAATTTAAGACCTCTATCTTTCATCTGTTCTGCTGTTTTTTGGTTCATTGATCCAGCTGTATGAGCTCTTGGATTAGCTTTTGCTTTTTCTCCCAATTTCTTGCATTGGTTTTTAAATTCTGATTTAGGAGTTTCTACTTCTCCCCTAATTATACAAGATATGGAAATAGGTAATTTCTGAGGTATTCCTTCTATATACTTTGTTTTATCTGTCACATCTATACCGTCTTTTCCACTTTTAGATCTTAGTCCAGCCCTTTTTAAAATTCCATCTTCATATTCTAAGGACAAAGCAAGACCATCATGTTTAAAAGACATGCAAAAGAATTTAGATAACCATCCATCATAGGATTTTTGGCCTCTCAAATCGGAATCTATTTTTCTACAATCTTCAAACCACTTATAAAGAGTTTTCATTTTTTCTTCTTCTGTGCCATTGCATTTATTAATAGAGGTCATTGGGGGGTCATGTTTTATTTTTTTCCCTACAATCTTAGATTTAGATGCAGTAACAGTTGAAAGAACTTTTAATTCAGGGTTTAAAGAAATTAGTTCTTTTTTAAGAGCATCATATTCATTATCTAGAACTATTTCTCCTGTAATAGGATTAATACAATCTTCTCCTATTTCATAAAAGGTATCTAAAGATGTTATTATTTCTTCTAGTTCTTTAATTCTTTTAGTATCTACCTTCTTTTCTTCTTTTTTTTCTCCGAATATATCAGTTGTCATCTTTTTCCCTTCGTATTTTTAATTTTAATCAAATTCCATAAAATCGAATCTTTCACTCTTAATTTTAACTTCCTTAGGGACAGTAGCTTCTCTTCTTATTTTCTCATCTTCTAAAGAATATTTTTTCCACCATATACTTTCACAGTTTGCAGAACATTTTTTGCTTTTATTAATAACCCATTTAATTTTGTGCATAACTCTTCTTCGATTATTTTTTATATTTCTCAACATTTTATAAAAATTATTTTGTCCTACAAATGGTATCCCAAATTCTGCTACATATGTTGATACTATGTCTCCTTCGTTAATCCCATTCAAAAATTGAGATATTGTTCTAAAATTTATATCAACAGAAAGATCAGAATCAGTAGAAGCCCATCTCGTAGAAGTTCCTCCATAACCATCTGAATTATAAACTTCTTTCTTAAAAACTCTTTGTTTTCCACAACTTCCTTTTTTAACTACTTTTTCTTTTTCTTTTAAAACATTTTTATTAAGGACAATAAGGATATCTATATCTTTAGGAAGAGGTCGTGGCAGTTCTTTGGTTTTTGTTTTTTTTACTACTAAATTTCCTCTGACAGACAAAACTTCTGGTTCATATTCGATGGGTATAGGGATATGTCTATATAAAACACTCCCAAAAAGACAAACACTATGAATATCTGAATAATCTATAGCACAATTTGTAAATAAATCATTATTAGTTATATATTGAAAAAAATCTTTTAAAATAATTTTGTAAAGTCTTTGATTCTTTTCTTTGGGGTCTTTTACTACATTAACTTTATAAAGAATACGTAGATTTCCTAGCATATCTTCTTTTATTAATTGCTTTATAACTAAGGGATCAATATTTTTCATTTATCTATCTCCTTAATCCTCTCTAAGATCTCTTTCTTTTCTTGTTCTATAATAGATGTTTTAATAATATGTTTGCAAGCCTGAATTGCTTCCGAACAAGTCCAAAAAGTGTTCTCAGGGAGATCGAAAGGGTCGAACCATTTCCACCCATCGCATTTATCAGGCTCTCTTAATTCAGGTTCTCCTTCTGAATCTAGCACAAGAAATACGAGAGAAACGTAGTGTTTTTTCTCTTCGGGGAAAAATTCGTTTTTATAAGTTAAGTAGTTAGTTTGGAAAGGATTAGCTTTAATACCTGTTTCTTCGAAGACTTCTCTCATAGCTCCCTCTTTTGGGTCTTCTCCGTAATCCATTCTTCCTCCAGGAAAAGCCCACTTACCATCTGCGGTTTCGGTATTCTTTCTTTTACCAAGAAGAATTTTACCATCACGTAAAATTAGAGCAGTTAATCCAACTCTTACTCCAGGGTCTTTGGTATTATCTACAGGACACCAATCGGGGAATTCTTTTTTGACATCTGTTTTGATTTCTCCTTCTCCATCATCGTGACCACAGAGCCACATGAGGGAAGAAAACATCAGATACGGACACCCCTCACAACTATGTAGAGTCTCCTCTAGCTTCTTTACTTGCTTCGTCATTGTTCTTTTCCTTTTCT
>JGI10211J34971_10002713_pt1 | contig 14318 bp, 14 predicted proteins | sample Etolagsediment_FD_34971 | JGI IMG/M metagenome (IMG submission 34971) | reverse complement strand
GTCCAGCGGTTTGGACGACGCCTCCCACATTTCCAGGACTTTGGGGTTGGGCAGGGGTGGCGGCAGGGGGGCCTTTTTCAAGTCTTCAATCCACATGTCGTACACCTTGGCGAGGGCAGGATGCTTGTCCACGGAAATGTCAAACACCAACAGTGGCGCCCTCGCCGCAACAGGTCCGCTTGGATCAGAGGGTGGTGCGGGCGTGTTTTTCTTTTTACTCACCACCACCACAATGACAACAATAATCACCACCGCCACAACAATGATGCCAACCACCCACCACCCGTAGCGCTTCATCCACGACTCACCTTCGTTATCCATGGCAGGCAGGTGTCTTTTATACACTAAGCCGTCATAATATGTCGGCCACACTCCCACATACAATTTCAAACAAACCACTAAAATAAAATCCATGCCACATCTTGAAGACGCTCAATGCCCACACAACAGCGTGCACCGTTGGCGGTGTGCGCACTGTGCAGGGGTCTGGTGTGACGACCACTGTGGCAGTGCAGCCGCGGTGTTTGAAGGCAAAATAGATTTTGTCAATCCAAAAACCGGGTTTGTCAATCCTCAACGCTTTATGCTGTGCAAAGGCTGCCACGAGGCCTACAAAGACCGCCAACTTACCAAGGGTCGCTGGGCGTCGAAAATTGATCGACGCTGTGGTTCATTTTGGTAGCCCTAAAAGTCTCCTGCCTATAAACAAATGGACCCCGAAGCTCAGTTGCGCTTGATTGAATGGATGTGTTTCCTCCAAAAGGAACTGCTGGGTGCCAAGGACGTCCAGCCCGTCACTGACCTGTCAGCCGCCAAGGGCGTGCCCCTTGACGTGGCAACCCTCGGAATTGGTTCACATGGCTCCGCCATTCGCTACACGGATGTCAAGGGCATCTTTTCGTCACGGTCCACCCCTGAACCCGTTTCCATTGTGTTGAAAATCCATGAAGACGACGACAAGATTGACAATGTTCCGGACTATGAAATCTACGTGGCCCGCCTGTTGTCTGACTTGTGCCGGGGCTCCCCACTGAACGTCTACCAAACCTCTCCACACATTGTTCGGGTGTTTGGCGGCATGGACGCCGTGTGGTACGTCAATGGCCAAAAGCTTGTCAAACGCGCCATGGTCATGGAACCCGTCACCTCGCCGTTGGACGTGTCGTCTCTGAAGGACTTGCTGTATGCCATGCGTGACTCCAAGGAAGCCTGGGAAAACGGCTGGATGCGCCTCATTCTCTTTCAAGTCATTTACACGCTGGCCGTGTGGGGGCCACGCTTCCGCCACAACGACTTGACGCCCATGAACGTCGTCCTTCAAGCCCTTTCACACAAGAGGCAAAGGGCAGGCTACGCCTACGCCCTGCGCCTGGACGAGGAATCCATTCTTTACTTTCACACGGCTGCCAAGCGGGTGATGCCCTTTGAAGTCAAGATTATTGATTTTGGGATGGCCATGGATTTGGGGTCCACCCAGGCCTGGTCCCTGCCCAAGCTGTCCAAGGAAGCCCAGGAGATGCTGGGCATTGAGCCCAAGCCGTCGTCCTACGTCGACCTGTACTCCTTTCTTCACACCACCTATGCCCTGTCCGGGTTTCTCGAAAGCCTCGACTCCCGTGACGAGGAAGGCAATGTTGTCCAGGAGCCCATTTTTTCAGCTTCAGACCCCAAACCATTGGACCCCAAAACCAACCCCGAAGTCCGTGCCTTTATCGATTTCATGGAGCGGTACAAGATTGCGTCCATGCCGCGCGTGGCACCCCACAAGGTGGCCAAAGCCACCGGCGCCAAGCGTCTCATCCGCCAATGGCTGCCGTCTGCGATTCAAGCCAAGGCCGAAGCGCCGGGGTCTGGCGGCAAGGTCACGGACGACTACGGGTCCACCTTTACGTTTGTCACCCCGGCACAAATCCTTCAAGACACTTACTTTGCCCCCCTCCGTGTGGACTTTCCTGCCTTTGCGTCTCAGGATTTAGAGGGCAAGTTTTATGCGTCTTTGGGCGCCTCTTGGGACACGTCATTGGGGAACGCGCCTTCTGCCCTCATCATGGCTTGCCCCTCACACACAAAGCCCCAGCGCAAGGAGTGTGTGTCGTTGGACGGCCGTGTGTTTGATTCGTCTTTGGCACGCCCTCTCCAAACCTCGTGTGTGTAATTGATTCCTTCACTTCAAATTCTTCTCATGCTAGCGTCTGCCTTTAAGCCTTTTCGTCTCTCTTTGCTTGGCTCAAGATCCTTCTTCACCTTTGTGGACACGGCTTCCGTGGGCGTGCGCCAGTCTTTTGGCAAGGCTGGTGGCATCTTCACTCCCGGAGTCACGACCGACCCCGGGTTTCGCATTTACCTGCCAATTTTTCAGACCATTTCTCACGTGTCCACCCGCCAAGCGGAAAACACGTTTTCTGTCGAAGTCAAAACCAAGGACAATGTTTTTGCTCGACTTGCCATTTCTGTTCAGTGGCGCATCGAGCCGTCCAACGTCGAACGTGCCTTTTTCTCCTTGACCAAACCCCTTGACCAAATTCGATCCTACGTGGAAAACGTGGTGCGCTCCCAAGCGCCCACCACAACCCTTGACGAGCTGTTTGAGGACCAAGATGCTCTTGCGGCCAAGGTGGCCGAAGTGTTGGAGAAGAAAATGGATGCCCACGGGTACACCATTGTCGACACACTCATCACCGACATTGAGCCAGAAACCAAGGTGAAGAACGCCATGAATGAAATCAATGCGACGGCACGTCTCAAGGAGGCTGCCAAAAACGAGGCTGACGCGTTTTACATCAAGGCGGTCCGCGAAGCCGAAGCAGACGCTGAGCGCAAGCGGCTTCAGGGTCAAGGCATTTCCGACCAACGGACAGCCATTTTGGATGGCTACAAGGACGGCATCAAGGACATTTCATCGGCTTTGGGGTTGTCGGCCATGGACATTTTGACGTTTGTCCAGTCAGTCCAGCACATGGACATGGTGGAAAATGTGGGCAAGTCCAATAATGTCAAGGTGTTGTTTATCGACAAGGACAAGCACCAGCGTTCTCTTGCCAAGACCCTCCGTGACGAAGTCATGGTGGCGAATGAAGCAATCGTTGAATCATAGATCACAAAATAAAAATGGTTGTCCAATGTGACATATTTATTCAAGGCCATGGTCACATCAGGGTTCCGTCTCCCGTCAAGGCAAAAGATGTGATTGACACCCTTGGTGAAGATGTTGCATCTAATCTTCGAGTGTCGTGGCGTGAGTCTTTGAATGAAAAAGAAGTCAAGGCCATTCTGGATGCAAACGTCTCACACGTGTTTGGGGGGCCTGTCAGTCCTCTTGCTGTTGCCTTGGACAAGGAAGGAGACGTTCGTTTTCTTTCCCCTTTCATCACCACCGCGCCCCTTCATTCTGTGCCGCCGTCTCTTGACCTTGAAGACTTGTCCGTGCGCTTCACCTGTTTGACCCTTGCAAAGGATGGTTTCCTTGTCAAAATCAAAACCCTGACGGGAAAAGTGCACCCCATTCTTGCCACGCCAGTCATGTGTGTGGAAGACCTCAAGCTGGCCATTACGGATGTCACCGGCATACCCGTTGACCAACAACGACTTATTTTTAATTCTATCCAGGTTGATGACTGTGCTTTGCTTGGTGACGTGGGCATTGAAGCCGGTTCTGTTCTTCATTTGGTGTTGCGCCTCCGAGGTGGCATGATGCACACAACCTCGGGCCGTGATGGACGTTTTGGTGTGTTGCGGCGCGGGGGTCTTGACGCCGTCCCCACAAAGGTCCGCCTGTTGACACTGGACAACCGCCTGGCGGAATTCGAAATGCCCTTTTACGACATGGACGACTTGAAACAAACAGCAAAGCGGTTTATTTTGTTGAATCGAATTGATTAAAACTCAATAGTGTGCACAATGAATAAAACCTTCAGTATGGGTTCCTACTTTGCCCGACCTGTTTCCGTCACCCTTGGTGACCAAACCAAAAAGGCCCGCCTTTTTGAAACCTATGGCGACTTTCGTGCATGGGCCCACAGCGCTTTTGGCCTTCAAGGCTCAGCCAAATCCTACTCCATTCGACGCCTCTACGGCTCAGGCTTGCTTGCCTCGCCCCGTGCGCCGGTGATTTATTCAACCAACTCCACCTTTGACAACCCTACCCGCCTTTGGCTTGTGACGAATGGCATTTCCTACGAGTTTGGGTTGGCGTACGACATTAATGGCCGACAGTGAATCATACATCACACCCAAGTAAAACCTGTAAATAAAACAAAAAATGGCACACTGGTTGTCAGATGATCGAATTGATGCATGGGTTCCGGGCTCGGTTGGCGCTTCTCTCGAATGTCAAGCCGCAGTGCGGTTGGCCATGCGAGACGGAGACCGCAAGGAATTCAATCCTTGGCTGGACCGGTTTGGCAATGGGGCTGCCAACCCCATGATTTCCCAAGCGCCCAACCAAGTGGGGCTGGGTGGAGGCTGTGCCCTGCTCCAAGACCCAAACCAGGCCTATGTGTGGTCATCCCAAATGGCACCCCTGTTGAAACGCCAAATGCACCACTACCGTTCAGGTCTTGACCCCATTCCCTTGGGGCGGTTTGGAGACCACCCTGTTGTGGGTGTGTGTGCCCTGCAGGACAATGGCCTGAACCACTGCCGGGCTCTTGACGTGCCCCTCTATGAAAACCTCTATACTGCACCCACTGGCAGATACCGTTTTCCTTCAGACGTGTCTTTATTTGATGCTTCACTGACAGGCGGATGCCCTGCCTACTCACTCCCCGGCATTGGAAAGTACCCCGGCTAAAAATTTAAAAGCATACCGGGATGACAATGAGGGGTTGACACTTGAAGACGCAGGCAGGCACGAAGAATGGATTTAGAAAACCACACGCAGCAACACAAGCCGCGTAGGTCACAGGCCCAGCTTGGACCGTCGTCACTTGAGCCAAGAAGAGGAGCATGAATGTAAAAATAAAAAACTTGGTGTTCATGATTAGATCCTTTTAGAAGGAGATGAATTGGAAATTTGAAATTGTTTATTCACATAAAAAATGTGCACAGGGTGTGGGTGCCCCAACTGTTCTTGTTGTTGTGGGTGCAAGTGTCGCATCTGCCGATCAACCGTTCATGAATGCTATGAAGCCTACACTTCTCCTCCCTATCCACCCCACTTTGTGTGTTTCCCTTGTCGGAGGGGATGGAAGGTGAAGCCAAGAGAAAAGCTTGAAGAAGATCGAAAACCTCTTAAGTATGTTCATTATTTCTATGACACTTATCCCAGATGTCCCTCATGTGGAAAAGACGGATCTCGAGTTTCCTATGATTTTCGCTTACCAAAGAGGCGAGACGGAAAAGCTTGGACCTTAGCAAAGAAACTTTACAATCTTCCTTTGGAAGAAAAAGAGAATCCTATCAAGAGGACTTACTGTCCAGGATGTGCAAAGAAGGACCGAATGCCCTATCCTCAAAAACTTTAGACATGAACTTTAATTGTTGGTTGTGAAAAGTGATTGTGGTCGTTGTTCTTGGTGTACAATTTATGTATGTCCTACACTGGAGAAATGACGAGCAGGGGCTGACACTTGAGTACACACGCGCCCACAAAAAATGGAGACAGGGTAGCCGTGCACACGGCAATACAGGCGGCATAGGTCATTGGTCCAGCTTGGACGGTTGTCACTTGAGCCAAGAAGAGGAGCGTGATTGTAAGAATGAAAATCTTGGTGTTCATGATTGTTGTGGTTGTGAAAAGTGCTAATCTTCACTTCTTGAGCCACAATCAATCTACAAGGCATTACGAAATCGCCGTAAATAACATGTTTATTTTGGTTCCAATACTCCAAATCCCAGGATTAGGGCGTTGGAGCAATGAATGCTGGCTGACAAGCGGCAAGACATCCAGGAATCATCCATGGTGCCAAGGTCCAACACGTATCGCATACGCAAATGGTCCGGCTTGGACAGTCATGACTTGAGCCAAGAAGAGGAGTGTGATGAAAAGAAGAAAAATCTTGGACATGGTGTTTGAGCCGGGAAAAAAAGAGAATGTAGGTAAACAATAAAAATGCTTTCAAAAGGTTTGGCCATTGTGATTGGTGTGCTCGTCTTGGCCATTGTTGTTATGATTGCAGTCGTGTTTACCCTTGTGTACAAAAAGGTGGGTGGATGCTCGGGCGCCCAATCAAATGACACGCGTGCTGGCTTGTCGTCGGATGAAACCTGTGCGGCCTACCGCCCTCTCTCCGCACACACCACGGTGACAAGTGATTGGATTCACAAAAACATTTCACCTTGCCCCAATGAACAATCGCAATTGTCTTGTTACTACCAAAACAAACAAGGTGAGCTTTGCATTAACGGCGCCAAGCACACACTCGATGAAGACGTGTGCTCCAGCCAGTGGTGCCCTTATGGAATGAAGTACACTCCAAATGGATGTGTTGATGTCACACCATCATTGTTCCCCAACACGGCACTGACAAGTAAAAAGAAGCTTTTAACTCAAGACGCTGCTGGCCCCAACCCTGTAGAAATCAAATCCTTAAAGCCAAACGCCAACCGGTACGTGCCCCGCCCCACACTCGCCCTTTACCACGGGGGTGTGGTTGGGTTGGCAGAGACGGACGGAAACGTGTTCAGGAACTACATGCAAACCGTCGCTACGTTTTGCCAAGATAAATCCATTGACATGTTTTTAATGTCTCTGGATTCGTACACCCCTGCAGGCGAAAAGGGAAATCAGTATCCCTACCTTCAAACCCCAAAGTACTTGGCGTCCATTGTTGACCATGTTTTTGCTCCCACCTGTCCGAACACTACCCTGGGTGTGGTGGCGTATGTGCGCCCCAAGGACGCCGGGTGGACTGACGACCCAATGGCTTATGGCGGCTGCATCGCGGATACGACATGTGGAAACGGCTGTGAGTTTGTGTCTCCTGGCCCCAAGGGGTGCCCGCGCTACTGCACGACTGACCCCGGCGACAAGGATCTTCCCCTTTGCCCTAAAGGGTGCCCCAACCAACTTGCGCAGGCCATTTCTTATGTGGGCAAGGTCAACAAGGCTATTACAACCAAGAATAAGCTCGACGCCTTTGTGTTTGACGGCGAAGACGCCGGGGATTATGCGTCGGGCTGTGGGTTTCACGTGGCCAGGCAGGCGTCTGCCAAGTACGCCCAAAACACCATTTCAAACTTTGGCTACGCCAAGGCGTTGCAGGCCGGTGCAGTGTGCTACCCTGGCGTGGCTGACAAGGAAGGCAAGTGTGTGGGTGGCCAGCCCGTGTCCACCATGGTGTTCCCTGAAACCTACTGGTTCATGAATGACTTGTGGCCGTGCACGGGGTCAGCGCCTCAACTGGCTTCACGCCCACCCGTGTGCACCACCCAGACGTCCTACCAGCGCTTCAAGGACAAACCCGTCGCCTTTCTCAATTACCTCCAGGAAGCTGACCGGTGCGGCTACGGCTCCAATGGCTTGACGTCACTTGCAAACAACCTCAATGGGCCCTACGGCAACCAAATTTGGCCCATGTTTTCCCTTGAAAAACTGTCCACGATTGTCAACAAGGACGGAAGGGTGGGTGGCCCCTCGTCCTGTTTGGCCATGGCTTACTCCGCAGCGGCCGTCAATACCAGTGGACCCCAGGCCGGGNGGCCGGCCCAATCCGACCTGTGTGGCACCTTTGACGGCTTTGGCACGTGGCAGTGGGACACCTTTCTCCAATTCATTTCACTGTTTGCGTACGTCTACGGCGCCACCAAGGTGGGCATTTACGAAGCCCAGTTCTTGCCTTGGTCCACGACTGGTGAGGCGGCCTCGTGGATTATGCCCGTCAACCCCGTGCCGCCCACCATTCCCAAGACGTGTGACAACGATTGTTTCTCATGCTTGTGGTCGTGCACGTCAGATGCCAATTGTAACACTTATCTTGAAGCCCAAACATCTTGTAATGCAACGGACACGGTGACCTACACGACCTACTGTGAAATACCGTCGAATGCTAAACCTGGTACAAACGCAAACGGTACTTGCAAAATTAAAGCCCAACCCACCCAATCCACAACCTGCATTTCGGATGCAGCAAATTGGCAATGCAAGGCAAATGCGCCAGACAAGGGCTTTAGTGCATGCAATGCCCAGCTGAGGGCATCATCCTATTGCAAGCCACCCTATTCTTCCTACCGGACCTTTTGCCGGAGCAACAACATTTGCCAAGTTCAGTGTATCAATCCAAGCGGATGTCAATGATTTTAACCACCTCTTAATAAATGGCTTGTCACCTCACTCTTGGGCACGACCCGTCCGTCAAGTCCAACCCAGTCGCCTATGGTTACCCCATGACGGGCCGTGGTCCTCTTGAAATGTACGACCCTGAGAAATCCGTGTTTGACGCAGTTCTGCCTCCCCTCCTCCCTGCCAACGTGGTGGTGGACGGCGAAACCAACCCGGCCGACTCCTACTCCCTGCTGACCAACCGAGCCTCCACCCTCGGCCACGGCTTTGGCGCCTTTCCTCAAGGCTGGACGTCTTCTCCCTACCCGGGCATGTCCAAGACTGAGTATGACTATGTTCGTCGCCGCTCCCACAAGTTTGCCGCAATCCAGGAGCCCAAGGTCTACACCTCTTCAGCACTGTGGGGGTCTCGTTTCGGGACCCAAGGCCCGTGGGTCGTTCCGGGAGTTGCCCCTGCCTCCCAGTCCAAGTTTGTCACCCAAGAAATGATCAACCAGGCAGCTGGCCTCGACGCCCATTGTTCACGCGGCTACGTGCTTCGCCAATAAAAACATTTTTCACATATAATGTCACTTTTTTTCATCTCCATGTGGTTTTTCGTGTTTGGTTTGGTGTTTTGTTTTGGTTTTGTTCTTGGCTACGGCTGCACTGTCTTGGCAGACGAGAAACCCGCCCAAGACCCTGCTACGACAAACAATGACGATGACGATGATGATGATGACAATCCCGTCAAGCGCCACTTTTATCTGGCGGGCGCTTACCGTGCACGTGACACGCTGACGTCTTACATTGATTCCTTGAAGGCTCTTGGCTACGAGTGTACCTTTAACTGGGCTGCCTGTGAAGCCCACTCGGACGACCACGAGCAAATGGGCTACTTTGCGTCCAAGGACATTGACGGCGTGGCGAATGCCGACGTTGTGGTTGCCATTATGGACGACAAGGATTACGCATACAGGGGCACTTTTACCGAGATTGGGTGTGCGCTTGGCCTTGGCATTCCGGTCGTCATTTATTGCCCTCGCCCCCACCACCAAGTCTATGCCCGCTCCAATTGTTTCTTTTGCCATCCGGCCATTCGCCATGTCTCGACGTGGGACGAGGCCACACAAGCCATTGAAGAAATTCTTGATTGATAATTTCAAGATGAATTCAACTACTTAACGAAATAAAAAATCATGTAAAAAATATAAAATGCAGACATCGCAACAAAAAATGACAAGTCACCTGTACATGACATCATTTTTTGAGTTCTTGCCGAAATATTCAGTTGATGGAGACATGACCCTCCACCTGGTTTTTCCAAAATCGGACAAGAGTGCGGAACTACACATCCAAAAATATATCTCGCAGGGCTCATGGATCTACCTTACCCTGACAATGCCTTTGTCACGTGATATAATTGATATTATTGGTGATGATGAGAACGGTGTTGTTAAAAATGAAAATTTTGATCCAAGGTTTTCCATTCCTGTACATGACATTGATCTTGACGACTTGTCTCTTCAATTTTTGGTTACACCTGTACGTGTCCATAAAACACGCACCACAGTAGACGAGCTAATGTCTTTACACCGGACATCTGTTGACAACCTGGTGAAGATTGACTTGCGGTCCGCAACAGTCACTGTCGTGTCTAAAACCAAACTGAAAGCCTTGGCAACAAATGGTATGGACACCATGCTGTCAACTACTGACTCGGAGTTCACACGAAACCCATTCAAACTCGTTCACGTTGATGAGGCTAAAGGTCATGTCATTCTCAAACCACCCGTGTCAAACCCGTTTGCAGTTGCCAAGTTTACTATAGTTCGCACATCAAATCTGTCCCCATCAAACATTGCGGGTGCATTGCAAAGCTGGAAAGGATGTGGCCATGAATGTTTTGTTTGGGCAGGAGGCGATGACCCTACAAAACGAGCTACGGGGTTCATTGAACTTGTGGGGAAGAGAGACATGCCGGTGGGTGCAAAAATGCTGAAGCGCATGGGTGATGACGGTTTTGTGCCTCGGGGCAAACGTGTCAGGCTGCAGAGACACGAGGGTGTAGAAGACTTTACCGAGGCATCACTCATCAAAGGCCCCATGGTAAATTTCCAAACAGTTTCATTGGACACCCGCACCTTCTTGACTTCCATGGTGGCCTATCCACAGTTTTTAAAACCTTCCGATTTGCCACCCCACATTGGCGTGTTCCGACAAGAGTCCAAGTTCTACAATGCAAGCCAACTGTCATCAGGGGTTGCATGTGGCACCTTTTACTTCCGGATGCCCCAAACAGAAATGTATTTACCCATTGACACATCAAAAACAGTGGTGTACAACGACAAGGTGGTTGCTCTCATGGATGTGCTGTTCAAGCTTGGAGAAGAACCACGCAACGCGGGTGTGATGCGGTTTTGGACGTTTTTAGATGTACTCCAAAGGGGAAATGCCGACGCCATTGACAAAGGGACAACCCCCAGTGAAGGCTTTGGAGTGATGCCCCTCGGAAAAACGTTGCCCATTTCAATTGAGAAACGTCTTTTACATGTTGCAAAAACGGGGAGGCTTGCCACAACAAACCCAAAGTTGAATTGCCAAACGTGGTGGGATGTTGTCATTTACATCTACATGCGTTTCACTGTGCCAACGTCGTTAAGGTCGCCTTTAGCGCGGTTTTTCTATGCTCAGCCGCCGCCCGCCACCATGTTTGTGTTTTGTAAAGATGGAACCTGGTACACCCAGCGCACCACAAAACTCACAAAAGACATGACGTCTGGTTGGGGTGCGTCACTTGGTGATTTGAAGGGACAGCTTGGGGCGGGCGTCGCGGTCGGTGTGGTGACACCTCCAGGACCCCGCTTCACCGACGACCAAGTGTCACTCTTCATGTGGATGGCAGAAACAACTGGGAAACGGCCCATCATGATTGGAACAAAACACTTTCATAATATTGTGCGGTATGATTGCACAACACAAGAAACCTGGGAATTTCTTGAAACCCATTCTCGTCGCTTGGTAGACATCCCGACAAATGTGGGGCAATTGGATACATCCATGTGTGAAAAATACCACCCGTCTGGCCATGTTGACATGGATCTTTGCTACGTTTTTGAGGCACTTGGCATTGAAACGGTGGTGTGCACATCTCCGTTTTGGCCACAGGAAACCCCCTTTACAGAAATTTTAGACGTACGTCCCCGGGGCGACTACGAGCATTTAGTGTGGACGGGGCCCCAATCACGGCGGCAAGTGTTTGATTTAGAGGCTAAAGTCACAAAGTGTTTAGAGGACTTTAGAGTGAAAGACGCTATGAAACTCATGAAAGGAGCAACTCACAAGGTTGACATTATATCAAGGCATGGTATTGGCGTTGACCTCCAAAAAACCATTATCAAAGATTTTTATATGTCTTTACTGCCAACAATCACAAACCCTGAAAAACTAATTGCACTCGAGCAATTGAAATTTCCCGATGGATCAGCTGTTGTCCCGCCAATCCCACTTAAAAGATTACTCTTTTTCAACAAGCCATTGTTGCGGAAACTTCTTAATATGCGTGCCGCTAATGGGTCCTATGTCATAGGTATGAAACAACGATTGAATCTGTTTGTAGATGCCAGCTTTGATGAAGATATTAGTACACTCTTAACTTGGCAACGTGAAGACAATCTGCCTATTGTCCCCTTTACTCTAGACATGATAGCCACAATGACTCTTGCCATGGTTCACCTACCTGACTTGAAAAGTCTTGAGTATTTATTGACCTTGAAAAACAAGGACGGATCATTCATGGCATATCACAGTGGTCAATTCCTGATTAAGAAGAGTGAATTTAATCCATCCGTACTGAAGTGTTTATTGGCTATACGGCGCGACGGAAAACCGCTTGTCAATCTTCACAAAGAAGGATATGATTTGCTTACAAAGGCTATTTTTCCAGCTCATTCTGCATTTTCTGCATTGATTCTTCTTCACCAGTATGACAAAGATGGTACACCCACCATCAAATTGTCATCCGATGACATTGCACATTTGATTGCTCTTGTCGAAAGTACTTCGTTAAATGAAAATCCGGACATCAATGCGGATTTGAAAAAGCAAATTATCGCCGCTTTGCAGGCCGAGCGGAGAGTTCTTCTTTGATTCAGTTTTGCAGAGCTTTTCTTGTAAATTCTTGATTAGATCTTTAGAATAAATTTTATTTTTTGATGGGCGAGATCTTTTGTGAGTCTTGATTTTTTTTCTAGCTTTGGATCTCATGCCTGTTTTAGGAGACGTCTTGGATTTTTTCTTGGACTAGAATTTGGGGTTACAAAACGTTGCTTAGGGTCCATATCACCATTCAAGGGTTTCGCGGGGGGTTTATATACAGAAACAGTTCACATACTTTCGGGAGCGAGAAGATAGCTCAATGGTTTGTGAAATCGGTACAACCATGGGTTCGAATCAGACCTCCTGTTATTAATTATAAAACCGCCCACCTCAAAAGAGGGAGTTACCGTTAGACTCGGGAGTGGCAACTTCCTAAACAACGGTACCGTTCCAGTGCCAGATGACTGGGTTATCAAAGCCAATCTTTTTTGGTTTTTTAAAGTCATGTCATTCGCTTTTTTTTTGGTTTGAACTTTTTGCTGTTGAGAGAAAGAGCTTGGCAAAGCTCAAAGCTTGGGTTCAACTAGAGTGTCTAGATTGTGGAACAACCGCATCTACGGATTTGCACCTGATCTACCAAACTCTCAAGAGGGTTCCCGGAGTATAGTCGGGAACTGGCGGGTCAAGGTACTTGAAAAACACGTGGTAGGCCATGGTAGACACGGGTTTGGGCCTTAAGGAATTCCATCGTCGCCCATCACGAACAAAGTACAAGGTGATAATGTCATAGTCTTGGCTCATTGCGGCTGAATAGTAATAGTCCCGGTCGCACCACTTGGGATGAGTTGCATCCAGGCAAATGGATTGGCCACCGTTTACGGCTTTGATAAAGGCACCGTGAACCTTGGCCTTGGTTTTGAGTGTGTCTTGGTTAATGTGCACAAAACCCCTGGGCTCCAGCGCCTCACGGTAAAGGGATGATTTGCCAGTTCCCGGCGCACCCACAAAAAGCACCAAGGTCTTGGATTTGACAAGCAGTGCTTTCAAAGAAGCAGGGTCAAAGGTCCCAAAGAGCTCCTCTGGTTCCACCACTTTCAAACCACTCGCCTCACCAAACCCTCTGTCCGAGTCGGAAAAATCTCCAGGCCGGCCCAAAGCATCACCACAGAAAAACGAGGCTTCCATGTCAATTGGCCTTTTGAGCAGAGAGGTCATTACATTCCACATGCCTTTCTCCGGTTTTCGGTAGTCGTCCCCTTTGCGTGTGGCCATAAATAAAGACAATCCATGTACTTTTTCTAAAAGCGTTTCCATCCGTTGTTGTTTGATTTTATCTTCTTTGGTTGATCGAGAAGACTGGTTGGTAAAGGCCACGAGTATGTAGCCTTTCTTCACCAGCCTTTCCAACACCTCGAGACGGTTTGGCAAGAGGTGGATATCGTCAGCAAGTCTAGGAAAGAGGTGACACTCTCCGTAAGTCAAGGTCCAGTCCACATCAAAGGCAGCAATCTTGATTGGTTTTTTGCTACTATTGTCGGCCAATGAAGGATCTAAAACATAATGACATGTTTCATACACAGTCCACATTTATTGATTTCGTGGCAAGCAAATCAACCCATTAAGAACGCTAATTCATTGAGAGTTGAAGTATACCGTTTCATTCACGCTTGCGCTTCTTCGACTCTTTCTTGCGTGCGTCTTCCGGCGTCACCTTGGGTGCTTCCTTAATGTACCGGGACCCGACAAACCCGGCACAGTGCCGGAGTGTCAACAAGGGGTTGCCTGTTTCGTGGTTGCGTGTCTTTTTCCAGTCGTTGCCCGTCGCCTTTTCGCTCATAATGTACAAGTCTCCGTGGTTCAGGGTGACTTCGAAAATGTCCGACACTCGCTTGCCGTTCATGTACCATGCAAACTTGAGGGCCATGGGCAACCCGACACGGCCCCCAGCAACAACCCGCCGTTCTCCGTCACCGTGCCACCCAATTCCACGGTGCTTGGCATTGCCTTCCGTCTCGCCTTCTTG
>JGI10211J34971_10002710_pt1 | contig 14318 bp, 10 predicted proteins | sample Etolagsediment_FD_34971 | JGI IMG/M metagenome (IMG submission 34971) | reverse complement strand
GGTCTTCGGCTTTTACCGGGCATAGTCCCTCCATTGTTTTTGAAGGAACTATACCATAAATATTCTTAATTGTAAAGCTTTGTATGAATCGAACTACTAGTCTGGCTTTAAAGGCTTTATAGAAAGATTCAAAAAATCCGTTGTGGCGCCAATTTTTTTAGGTAATTGTGTTTTCTAAAGATAGTATTTTTATAGCCTCGGCTACAATTTTTATCTCTTTTTCCTGTATGGTTCGTGCATCCAGCAAAACCTGATCTTTCTCAAGTCGTGCTATAATAGGTGGATTTGAGGAACTCAATGCATTTGCTATATGCGTGGCTGAGAGTTTCCCTGGAGATATGCAAAGAAGCCTACTTCGTATCTCTTCTAAAGGCATGGCGCCACCACCAACCCGAGAAAAACCATCACATAGGCTTATAGAAAAAGTGCTATTACCTACCCTTCCGATCGTATCCAATAGCTTTTTCGCCTTTCGAGACACACTTTGATACGACTGGCATATCATTCTCAATGTCGGTATCTGCCGTAGTGCTTTCTTCTCATTCCGGTAAAGGTTCAATGTTTCCTGAAGCGCGAGAATGGTTAATTTATCTACCCTGAGAGCCCTCGCCAGTTGGTTCGCCTTTATTGCCGAAATAATCTCCTTTTTTCCAAGGATTATCCCGCATTGTGGTCCACCCAGCATCTTATCGCCACTAAAGGTGATTATATCTGCCCCTTTTGCAACAGAATCCTGAACCGTTGGTTCTTTTGTTAGCCCATAGCGAGAAAAATCAATAAAGCAACCGCTGCCAAGATCCTCCATTACCGGAAGGCTATGCTCTTTTCCCAAAGCAACAAGAGCGTCTAACGGCACTTCCTCTGTAAATCCTACTGTCTGAAAATTACTCGTGTGAACCTTAAGTAAAAGAGCGGTATTTGATACAATAGCAGCCTCATAATCACGAATAGTTGTTTTATTGGTAGTTCCCACCTCAAACATTCTCGCACCACTTTTTCTCATGACCTCAGGTATCCGAAAGGAGCCGCCAATCTCTACCAATTGACCTCTGGAGATTATAACCTCCTTACCTTTTGCAACGGTGTCTAATGTAATGAGAACTGCGGCGGCATTGTTATTAACAACCATGGCACCCTCTGCACCGGTCAACTCCATAAGGATATCTTCCACGTGCACATACCTGCTACCCCTTTTTCCAGTCTTTAAATCATATTCTAAGTTGCTATAACAACTTGCTAAGGCATTAAATGTCGAAATAACCCTTTTTGCCAGTAGCGATCGTCCCAAATTAGTATGCACAATAACTCCAGTAGCATTGATAACCTGTCGTAGGCTCGGTTGAGATAGAATTATTATCCGTTTTTGTATCTGATCAGCTACAGGACGTAATGCTAAGTCTGGCAATTCATCAGCTGTCTGTGCCCTATATATTCTTTCCCGCAGTTCACCTAATACATAATGAATAGCCCTTAACACCAGGACCCGAGGAGTAGTCAACAAAAATTCCTTAACGAAAGATGATTCCAATAGAGAATCGACCGATGGTAACTGTCTAAAGATTATATTTTTATCTTTTTTTTCCACTGTTGACTCCTTATTGTGTTGCTAAGTGGTTGCCAACCAGAAAATAATATGGTAAACATTATTTTAATGTGGTGGGTGTAGCTCAGCTGGTAGAGCACTGGGTTGTGGCCTCAGTGGTCGCGGGTTCAAATCCCGTCACTCACCCCATTAAATCAGTATTTCCTGTGTGTATTAACAACCTACCCCAAAAAACGCCCTATAGCAATCATCCAGCCAAGCAAAATCCTCGAGAAATAATCAGCAAGCAAGAAAGGGTATTTTAAGGTATCGGTGATAATGAGAAACAAGATAATTACAAAACCATATCGTGCAAACTGCTGATATTTGATCGATAGTGAATAAGGAAGTAGATAGGCCAGCACATGCGAACCATCCAGAGGGGGAATTGGAATAAGATTAAACATGGCTAAAATAATATTTATCTTAACACCAAAAAGACATAGTATGCTTACAAGAGAAAATATGGTGCTATATCCCTTTAAGACTATTATTGAAAAAAGTAATATGAGTGCAAAAACAAAGGCCAAAAGGATATTAGACAGAGGACCGGCCAGAGATACAAATGTGTAATCTCTCTGAGGATTTCTTAAGTTCCCTACACTCACAGGGACTGGTTTGGCCCAACCAAAAATAATACCGGACCCTGTCATCATGTAAAAGGAAAGTAAAACTATCGGTAAAATAATAGTTCCTACAAGATCTATGTGCCTTACGATATTAAGAGACAACCTTCCTTGTCTTTGTGCAGTATCATCCCCAAACCACAAAGCAACTACACCATGAGCACACTCATGAATCATGACAGAGAAAAGAAGTATTACAATTATCAAAATTATTTTTAACATGTTCTTTTATACCAAAAAGGAAACGTGTAAAAGGATTCACTAAAAATCTCTCACAAATACCATAACGAAAAAATGTCGTTCTATCAATGTATCTTTAAGGGGTTGCAATGAAAAATAGATTTAAAAGAAGGTATACTGCATGGTGAAGGAAAAAGTAGAACCATAAGGTTCTAATTTCTCGTGGTAAAAAAGTGTCAGGATACATATCCCTAGATTTTATAATGCCTTAACAAATAGTCATCCCTTCCCTCGCTTCAACAAACTTCTTTTCAAGTTGGGCTTGATCAGCGTCGAAGGGTCAATCGGTAAAAGAATTTCTCTCATTTTTCTTTACTTTTTCTAACAATAGTTCTTTCTTCTTCAGGAATAGGAGGCGGAACAGGCTCACCAGAAATCTTCTTGACCGCACCAAATTTAGGCGGGCAAGCCTCAAGGCAGGTTCCACATTTTATGCATTTCTCCTGATCAATAACATGGATCTGGTTCTTTGCACTTATAATCGCATCTACAGGACATCTTCTAGCGCAAATCATGCAGGCCTGACACTTTTCCGGATCGATATAGTACGAGATTACTTCGCTAAATAATTTTTCTATCTCCTCACTGGTGTAAAGTTCATTATATTTTTCTACGTTATCAAAATGTAAGACCAGCTTCTCTCTTTTCACGATCTTAATGTAGGGCATTAGCTTTGTAACTTCTTGAAGTTTAGACTTTAATTCATCCTGGTCTATTCCTTCACTTTTCCCAAGAGGGCCTAACTCCCTCACCTTCTGGGTAAAGTCAGTTACAGTTTCAGCAAACTGGATTCCTTCAGAAGAGGATACCCATTCAAGCCTTAATCTTTCTGGATTTATCCCTATGCGTTCCAGCAATTTTCTGGTTAAATTCATCATGCTGGCTGCATTGTAATTTCCTTCAGGAACGAAATGGCATTCACCAGGGTGACAGCAACAGATAACCACACCGTCCGCCCCTTTTGAGAAGGCTCGGAGTATAAATGCCATATCGATTCTACCACCGCACATGAGGCGTATAAGCCTGATTTCCGGAGGATATTGTAGTCTGGAAACTCCAGCTACGTCAGCGGCGGCGGCACCTCACCAATGACATACAAAACCTACAATCCTTGGTTTAAATACAAATCCCGTACCCATTCTTATATTACTCCTTTTTGTTCATTAGTGGATTTCTACAAACCCACAACCGCTTCATCAATTTCACTAAATACCTGTTCATTAGTAAAATGCTTTAGAGAAATAGCCCCTGTTGGACACAATGCGTTACATAGGCCACATCCTTTACATAGAACAGGATTAACAATGGCTTTTTTGTCTTGTCGTGTATCATTAAACTCTATGGCGCCATATTCACAGGCCTCGATACATGCCCCACACCCTATGCATGTCTTCTTATCCACCTCGCAAACAGAACCTGAGACAGCAACGATATCATGTGAAAGAAGAACTGCGGCCCGGCCAGCAGCGCCATAAGCCTGGTTAATCGCCTCAGGTATATGCTTTGGGTAGTGAGCTGTCCCACACAAGAAAACGCCATCTGTGGCAAAATCAACAGGCCTTAATTTGACATGGGCTTCTTTGAAAAAGCCATCCGGTCCTAAAGGGACCTTGAACAGTTCGGCTATTTTCTGACTTCCTGATGAGGGAATAACGGCAGCAGCCAAAGCAAGGTAATCGGCATCTATAGAAAGCTTCTGACCTAAAATGGGATCGGACACAGTAACCCTTAAAACAGGCCGGCCCTCCTCCTCAACAGCTTCCACCTGAGGTTTATCATCCGGCTCATAGCGGATAAAATTTACACCCTTTTCTGACGCTTCCCGGTAATAATCCTCTCTAAACCCATACGTCATCATATCCCGATAGAGGATGTATATATCCATCTCGGGGTTTATCTCTCTTAGTTTCAAGGCGTTCTTTATAGCCTGGTTGCAACATACCCGGGAGCAGTAATTTCTGTCTTCGTTTCTGCAGCCTACACATTGGATCATGACCAGGGTCTTGGAGTTACTTAGCCTTTCTTCTCCTTTAGCGATTTGCTCCTCCAACTCAAGGTGGGTCATTACCCTGTCATTTTCCCCGTAAAGATATTCGGTAGGTTTATATTCATCAGCACCTATAGCGATAACGGCTGCACCATGTTTTATATCTGTGACTCCTCTGTCTGATTCCACCTTTGTTACGAAATTTCCAACATAACCTGTAGCCTCTGTGATGATGGCATCAGTATATATATGGATTAAGGGGTGCTGATAAATTTTGTGCACAAGGCCACGCAAATAGGTCTGAACATCCAGACCTTCCAGGGTGTAATAAAGCCTTCGTGTCATCCCCCCGAGATCTGGATCCTTTTCCACCAGGTAAACCTCATGCCCCTGGTCGGCTATGGAGAGAGCACAAGTCATGCCGGCTATACCTCCACCAACCACTAACGCCGTCTTGTTGACCGACAGCTCAATTTCCTGTAATGGCTCCAAAAGACAAGCCCTTGCTACCGACATCCGGACGATATCTTTTGCCTTCTGCGTAGCCTTTTCCGGTTCTTTCGAGTGGACCCAAGAGTTATATTCCCTAATATTCGCCATTTCCAAAAAATATTGATTAATTCCCGCTTCCCGAACGGTGTCTTGGAATAACGGCTCAAGGGTCAAAGGGGAGCAGGCGGGGATAACCACCCGATTGAGCCTTTTTTCCTTTATCATGTCTGTTATTTCCTGGGCAGAATTAGTAGCACATGAAAATAGCTGTTCCTGAGCATAGACAACATTGGGTAAGGTTAAGGCATATTCAACGACGGAAGGAACATCTACCACACTTCCGATATTGGCCCCACAATGGCACACAAAAACGCCTACCCTGGCCTCTTCTCCAGAGACATCCCTTTCCAGCGGATATATCTTTTCGCTGGTCAACTTTCCTCGCCGGTAATCAAGGAGTTCACCAGTAAGGGAGCCAGCCCCGCTCGCGGTAAAAACAGACTCTGGAATATCCATAGGACCCTGGAAGCCTCCGCTTACGAAAATTCCCGGGCGAGTTGTCTCAATAGGATTAAGAGGATTGATTTTGCAGAATCCGTGTGAATTGAGCTCGATACCGAACTTATTTGCTATGCCCTTCGCATCAGCAGGAGGGTTCAATCCAACAGATAATACTGCCAGTTCGAATTCTTCTTCTTTTACACCATCGTTGGTAGTAGAGTATCTTATTGTTACATTCTTGGTTTCCGGGTTCTCTTTTGTTATGGATATATAACTTCTAATAAATCGAACCCCGGGAAGCTCCTCTGTCCTTTGATAGTATTTCTCAAAATCCTTGCCATAGGAACGAATATCGTTATGGAATATCGTACATGCTGTATCTGTGTCGTGAACTTTTGTCAAAATCACCTGTTTCTGGGTATAGGTGCAGCATACGGCTGAACAATAACTGTTATCACCCGTAGTAACCCGTCTAGAACCGACGCATTGAATCCAGGCTATTTTCTCCGGACGCTTCCCGTCTGAAGGGCGCAATATGGCTCCTCCGTGTGGCCCTGTGGAAGACAAAAAGCGTTCAAAATCAAGACTCGTCACCACGTTTGTAAACTCTCCGTAGCGATATTCCCCCCTCACCTTGGGATCGAATGGTTCAAGGCCGGGGGCCAGAACGATCGCCCCTACATTTACTTCTACCTTCTCAGGCTTTTGATTAAAATCTATGGCTTCATTCTCACAGACTCCTACGCAAATATTGCATTTCTTATCTTTAAGATAAAGACATGCTTCAGGGTCTACATACGTGACAAGGGGGATCGCTTGATCGAAGTATATATGGATAGCTTTATTCGAAGACAGGTCTTGATTATATGGATCAGGTACCATGACAGGGCAGTATTCTACACAGGTACCACAACCCGTGCATATCTCCTCTCTAATGTATCTGGGCTTTTTGACAAGGGTTGCCTTAAAATCTCCCGCTTTCCCTGCTATGCTGTCAATTTCAGTATAGGTAAGAACCTCTATATTAGGATGCCGGCCGACCTCGACCAGTTTGGGCGCGAGTATTCACGTGGAGCATTCATTGGTGGGAAAGGTCTTGTCAAGCTGGGCCATATGCCCCCCAATAGACGGTGATTTCTCAACAAGATAAACCTTAAAACCGGCAGTGGCAAGATCAAGAGAGGCTTGAACACCGCTGATCCCTCCACCGACAACCATCACATCTCCGAAATTGCTGTCTGTCGGAATTTTAAAAAGCTGTCCTTCAACTGGTTCTTTTTCCACTTCTCTATGTCCTTATCAGATTTTTTTGTGCCTGCAGTGTCCGGGTCGGCCAGGTTAGCCTTACGTAATCTAAATCACTTCCTGGATAATTTCCGTGATGTCCTTAATTTCTGGGATGTCCTTAATCTCTGTGACTTCACTGTCCTCAAGGGTTAATCTGCTATCCTCAAAATTGGTGATGCAATATGGGCAGGCAGTAACCAGCACCTCAGCCCCTACCTCGATAGCTTGTTCTAATCTGAGGTCGGAGAATCTTTCACCCTTTGGAGTTTCCATCCAAATCCTGCCTCCTCCTCCTCCACAACAGAGACTATCTTCCCGTGACTCAGACATCTCATTCAACTCTAAACCAGGAACCCTCTTTAAGACCTCTCGGGGCTCGTCATATATGCCATTATGTCGACCCAGGTAACATGGATCATGATAGGTAATTTTTTTTCCGTACTCCTTTTTGAGCTCAAGCTTTCCCTTATCAATAAGCTCGAACAAATACTGTGTGATGTGAACCACGTCAAAGTTCACCATAAATTCGGGATATTCGTTTTTAAAGGTATGATAGCAATGGGGGGAAGAAACAAGAATTTTCTTCACCCCATTATCAATAAAAGTTTTGATGTTTTCCTTGGCCAAACTTTTGAATACTTCCTCATCGCCGGTTTTTCGGATGCTTTCTCCACAGCAGTTCGCCTTGGCGCCCAGTATTCCGAAATCTACCCCTGCCCGGTTGAGTATATTGGCTGTGGCTCTTGCCACATTTTTTAATCTTGGGTCATAGCTTGGGTAGCAACCGGGGAAATATAAAATTTCCATTCCCTCGGTGAATGTTTTTACTGAAAGACCTTCAGCCCAACCCCCCCTCTTTGCCCGTTCTTCACTCAAAGGATTCCCTTCTCCGACAAGGCTTCCTCTTATGGTGCGGACAGGGGTGACAGATTTCGGAAAAACTCCGTATTCCGTGGCAATCCTGCGTAAGGCGATCCCGGATTCAATCTGTTGAACGTCCCTGGGACATTGCTGAGGGCATCTCCCGCAGGTCGTACAAAGCCATATATCTTCACTTTCAATATCAGTTAAACCGAACGCAGCCTGTCGAACGATCTTGCGCATACTGAAATCTCTAACCCGATTCCACGGACAAACAACATCACATAATCCGCATTGGAAGCATCTCTTGAAGGCATCTCCACCGCTCGCTTTTATGACATCGATGATCTCTTTGTAATCGGCTACATTCTCCACGGTCTTTTTACGTCCTCATTTTTATCATAATTTTTCATTTTTCTTCCATTTAATTGGAAGAAAGGGGGTCAAGGGATTTAGTGGTAATCCCAATCATTTATTCCTTCACTGACATTCGGGCAACTGTATCCATTATCTTGTCCAATCCAAATTTGTCTACTAATGCCTCCAGCCCTATTTCCAACTCCTCCTTCTCTTCCTCTTCTTCGACTTCCTCTTCCCTTTCTTCGTAAGTAAGTGCGTCAGATAAGCACCACTGAACACACAAGGGCTCTTCTAAATCCGGATCGTCTTCACACATATCGCATTTTAGAGGGAGACCGGAATCGGGTTCTTTAAAAAGATCCCTGGATGGGCAGGAAGCTCTGCAGAAGGCACACTCGTCGTATTCCTTTCCGTCAATAACATATTTGTCTCTGCCCATACATTCGGCTGGAGTATACTCACCCGCGTATACAGGAATATAAATGTCTCTTAGTGGATCACGAATCACCCGAATACGAGACCTCGACGGATTATTGCTACTGTATTTTGGCGTAGCGTGAAAGGCGGAGCAGACTGCTTCACATGCCCGGCAACCATTGCACTTATCAACATCAACTTTTATTGTTTTTACTATTTTCTTTTTTTTCTCACCCATGACGGTTACCACCTCTTCACTTTATTTCTTTTCTTTTTACGCAGAAGTCTCTTTGTAAGGGTTCACGGATTCCGGGTTCAACGTTCAAGGTTATACAAATGGACAGAAATGAAAGCCTGAACCCCTGAACCTTTAAACCCGTGAACGGCTATTTCTCTTTTGAAGGAGCACCCTCATTATCTGTCAAGATCCCCTTTTGCAGGAAGTCTTCGCTAATATAATCCAAAGCCAATTCATGTAAAGACTCTTTAGTGGGAATACCCTGATTATTCCACCCCTTAAATTTGTAATACTCATCTAAGAGCTTAGCTTCAAGCTCGGGAAATCTTTTCTTCCAATGGTCCTCAGGAGGCTTATCATCACTTCTCCTCATGCCTCTTCTTACATTAACGGCCCTAACTAAAGTTCGGTTCCTCTTGGCTACCTGAGATAGCCCGGCTTCATCCATATCTATCCCGGTTGCTGATGAGATTAAAGTCGGTAAATTGTGTATATGATACGGAGGCTTCAGGGGAAATGACGACAAACCGGCGCACATCCCGGTGGAGTCATCGATGTAGTGCATCTTCTCTTGCCAGTCAACAATTTCACAAGTTGCTTCAATAGTTGGGTAATAGGGGATTGAGTTTTCTCCCCGTAGTTCCCAGTCCAAAAAATATTGCTTGAACTTTTCATCAGGAACCTGGATCCAATCCTTTACAAACTCTTCTCTCTCCTCTCTCGTAGGAAAAGGCGCCTGGGGGAAATTCCCTTCAATTTGGGTAATGTTTATCTTCTCGCCGGTACAATACATAAGGAAATAAATGGGATTCAGCATTCCAAGCTTGAGAGGCAGTTGCTCATGTTTCTTAATGTTATTATGAGCATATGCCTCTGCGCCCTTACCAATTTTTTGGGCAGCCCAATGAGTGCCATTGGCTAAAACGTCTCCTATCCCTTCTCGCCTAACAATTCTTTCAAGTAACCAGAAAAATTTCTCTTCTGTATCGGAGGGCATTCCTGGCATGTCCTGGTCAGTCAAAATACCGTCTTCATAAAGCTCAAGAGCAAAGGCCATAGTTTGCGGGGCTGAGAATGCGTCCACTCCATACTCCGTAGCACGCTGAGCAATTCTAAAACCAAAATCCAGGTCTGTCATGGACGCCATTGCATAAGTAAGTTTCGAGTAGCATTTCATCATGTATGTTGAAAGTTCTGGGTAGTTAATTGTTGCCCCGCATTTCATCGGACAGTTATAGCAACTTACGAACCTCTGCCGCACGCTTTCAAGACTCTCCGTCCACTTCTCTGCAACTTCCTCGGTCCAAAAATCTTTTCTCCGATGGCGGGCATTTCCCCAGGCGAAATTTTCGGTATGCCACTTCTCATCATGGACTGCCATCTCTTGCGGGGAGCCAAGCCCGGCTAAAATGGGCGGTACCCCCTTGATTGGCTTTTCTGCTCGGACTTGAATATATTTCAGCACTTCATTGCAAACCTCCATAAATTCAGCCGGCCGGGCAATATTAACGTCCTTTGTTCCACGAACAGCTATCGCCTTTAAACCTTTGTCTCCCATAACGGCGCCTATTCCGCCTCGGCTGGCACTGGACCTGCCCTGCTCGATGGAAGCGAAATAGACCCTGTTTTCACCAGCCAGGCCGATAGCAGCCACCTGGGCCTTCGGCTCCTTCAATTCCTGTAGAATAAGTTCTTGAGTTTCAACAGCGCCTTTACCCTGCAAATGTGAGGCATCACGTATTTCTACTTTGTCATTGTTTATCCACAAATAAACCAGATTGGGGGACTTGCCGCGAATGATCACTTTGTCATAACCTGCATACTTCAATTCCGGTGCCAAAAATCCCCCCATCATTGAATATGCCATTAACAACGTCTGAGGAGAATAGGTAGTAACAATGGTACGATTAGCACCAGGAGCAGGTGTGCCACATAAAAGACCGGTGCTGAATATGAGTAGATTATCAGGAGAAAAGGGTTCAACTTCAGGGGGAACCCTATCCCACAATATCTTGGCGTTCGTCCCGAGACCCCCCATATAAAGTTCGGTTTCTCTTGGGTCGGTTTCTACCCTCTCAATGTTTCCTCGGGATAGATCAATTTCTAAATTATACCCTGTCTCAGCGTATCTCATTTTATTCCTCTTCTTAATTGCCTGAATCCTTGATATATGTCCTGGTTAATAATGGATTTCAGGCGCTTAATCCAAATCAACCTTCACCCGTCGGGTGAAGGTTGAAATTGCTTACATTGCTTAAGTGTTTTTTTATCAAAACCTATGCCCTGATTTTAGGGGCTACTAATCCTCTAATGCTGAGTCAACACATTATTCTTGGTGATAAGAAAAAATTATCTACGATGTCTGATACGATGTAGTTACAATATAGCTATATCATAGCTACGTGTCAAGATAAAAGTGGATAAAAGTGGATTTTTGTAGCCGTATATATTTCACTGATTTTTTTCTTTTTGAACTATTTAAACAGCTGGATAATCAGGCACTGGCCTATTTCGATCTCCATGTGTTTCGGTAGAACGCCTATTATCTTGATCCAACCTCTCTGGGCCAGGGCAAAAAGGATAAAACACCTAAATTAATTTCCACAAATTACTGGACATTACCCCTTATCTTGTTTGCTGATAGCCTTCTCTTTTCCTTTAAATAGAGACTCAATCGATGGTTTTCTTTAGATTAATAAATTCACACCTATCAAATCCGAGGGACTTAAAAAAGGACAAGAGGTCAACCGAATCCCACTTAACTGATGTAAAAATATTTTTTATATTTTTTTTCTTCAGTTCATCAAACACATCTTTAGCCATCCTTTTTCCTATTCCACTTCCCATATATTTTGGCTCAACACCAAAAAGCCCAATCCATGCACTTTTTTCCAGACCAAACCCACCATGGAGTATATAGGTAATGATAAATCCCACCACCTTACCATCAACCTCTGCTACAACGTTGACGCTATTGTCTTTCTTTACCTCTTCTTTAACAACGCTATGATAATCAATCGTCCCCAATTCCTTTGTGATTGATTCCTGAATTCGAGAAATATCTTCTGAATCACCTATCTTCAAGTTTCGTATTATAAGGTTTTGCAATATAGGAAACTCCTTATGTAAAAATTAAGTGACTAATCGGTTCTGATTATCTTGACATGCTTACCGACCCAATCAGGAGGAAGATACACCCTGCCACTATTACCACTGAGTTTAACCTCTTTCTCAAGCATTTCCTCACCAAAAATCTCAAATTTCACCTTCTTGAAGTCTTCTTCATTGTCAATGGTGTATTTTTCTTTTTTGTTCATCTCGTATTTACCAATAGTTCAATGGAAAGAAACGCTGTATATCATGTAACCAACCATGGTTAAAAAATGAACGGACACTCCTATTACCACAATGTGATTACAATTTAGCTATAATGTAACTCTGTTTTTATGTTGTCAACAAAAAAAATATAAAAAACAATTCGAGATAATATTTTCTTTTTTACCTTTGCGAAGCCATTTTAGCTTGACTTAAAACAGTAGAAAAGAATATATAAAAACACCTTTAATTAATAAATATTTCCCTAAACGAGCTAACATCAACAAAGGAGAAACGTATATGAGAGATGTAGTAATTGTTGGAGGCATGAGAACACCTGTCGGTTTTTTTGGAGGATCACTCAAGAGCACGTCAGTAGTTACCTTAGGCTCCTTGATATTAAAGGAAACCTTGAAACAACTTGGGCTGAGACCTTTCGCTTCTGAAAAACTCAAGACCTTTGAGCCGGATGCGCTTAATGGTTTGGGTGTGATTGAATTAGAAAAAAATACCTATGATTATAATGATTCTCTTCAACCCATAGAAATTGATGAGGTAATCATGGGAAATGTAATAGGGGCAGGTCAAGGGCAAAATGTTGCCAGGCAGGCAACCATACATGCGGGCATCCCTAAGGAGGTAAATGCATTTACCGTGAGCAAGGTCTGCGCATCAGGCATGAAGGCATTGGCGCTGGCCGCACTCTCCATAAGGGCGGGCGAAAAGGATACCATCCTCGCTGGGGGCATGGAGAACATGAGTATGGCTCCCTATGCTCTGAATACCGCGAGGTGGGGTGCACGAATGAACAACACCGATTTGGTTGACCTGATGGTCTTCGACGGCCTGTGGGAGATCTTTTATGGATATCACATGGGACTAACTGCTGAAAATATAGCGGAGAAATATGGTATATCCCGAAGCGAACAGGATGAACTCGGCGCTATGAGTCATGCAAGGGCACGAAAGGCAATAACTGACGGCATCTTCAAGCAGGAAATTGTTCCTGTTTCTATTCCACAGAGAAAGGGTGAGCCAATTATCTTTGACACGGATGAAAGGCCAATGGATACAAATGTGGAAAAGATGGCAAAATTGCGTCCGGCATTTAAAAAAGATGGCACGGTGACAGCAGGTAATGCCTCTGGTATTAATGATGCGTCTGCTGCGCTTCTTGTAATGTCGGCTGAAAAGGCCAAAGAGTTAGGCCTGAAACCCATAGTGAAAATTAAGGCATATGCATCAGGGGCTATAGACCCTGCTTTTATGGGACTGGGGCCTATTCCTGCTGTGAGAAAGGTTCTAAAAGCGACCGGATTGGAGATAAGCGATTTTGGTGAAATTGAGCTTAATGAGGCCTTCGCCTCTCAGGCCATTGCCTGTATTCGGGAGCTAGGGTTCGATCTTGATAAAACAAACCTTTTGGGAAGTGGTATATCTATAGGCCATCCAATTGGCTGCACTGGTGCCAGAATTATAATAACCCTGATGAATGAGATGGTCAGAAACGATGTTGAGTTAGGTCTTGCTACCTTATGTATAGGTGGAGGACAGGGTATGGCCATGGCCCTCGAAAGGGTGTAATGTTTGTTGTCTTTGTCCCCGATATATCGGGGTGAACGGTGAACATTTAAAATAAGGGAGCTCGCCATGTCGTATGAAACTATTCTTCTTAGCAAAGAAGACACTATTGCTATAATTAAATTTAATCGACCCAAGGTACTTAATGCTATTAATCCAACCGTTGTATCTGAGATGGTAGATGCCCTGAAAAAAATCGATGCAGATACATCCGTAAAGGTCCTTATCCTGACAGGAGAGGGAGATAAGGCCTTTGTTGCAGGAGCAGACATAGCCTCAATGAAGGATTATACCCCATTAGAAGGGAAATTTTTCTCACGCCAAGGCCAGGAACTCCTTTTTCAAGTAGAGACCTTATCCATTCCAGTAATTGCCTGTGTCAATGGCTTTGCCCTGGGTGGAGGAACAGAGATATCAATGGCATGCGATTTTATTTATGCTGCTGATTCTGCTATGTTCGGCCAACCAGAGATAAATTTAGGGATTATTCCGGGATTTGGTGGCACCCAGAGGTTATCTCGCCTTGTTGGCAAATCAATGGCCAAAGAGCTTTGCATGACAGGAGCAATGATAAGCGCTCAGGAGGCAAAAGACATTGGCCTTGTAAACAAGGTATTTCCAAAAGAGTCTTTATGGGAAGAAACAATGAAAGTGGCAAAGGTACTGGCTTCAAAGGGTAAGGTTGCTATCCGGGCAGTCAAAGAGTCAATCCAACGAGGATATGACCAGGATCTGAGAACAGGTTGTTACATGGAATCCGATGCATTTGGTATGTGCATGGCAAGTGAGGATGCCAGAGAGGGAATGGGGGCATTCTTAGAAAAAAGAAAA
>JGI10211J34971_10002709_pt1 | contig 14322 bp, 19 predicted proteins | sample Etolagsediment_FD_34971 | JGI IMG/M metagenome (IMG submission 34971) | reverse complement strand
CAGAGAGCTGGCATTGGATTGAACTTGGGTCGCATTCGTGCAATCAACTCCAAGATCAGAGGCGGTGAAGTGGCGCACACTGGTGTGATTCCGTTCCTCAAAGTGTTCGAAGCCACAGTGAGATCATGCACACAGAATGGCATCAGAGGTGGTTCTGCCACAGTCCACTTTCCAATATGGCATCAAGAGATTGAAGACATCCTTGTGTTGAAAAACAACAAGGGCACAGAAGACAATCGTGTGCGTAAATTGGACTACTCAATTCAGATATCCAAACTGTTCTATGAGCGTGTGTTACAGGATGGAGACATCACACTGTTTTCACCTCATGATGTGCCTGATCTGTATGAATCATTTGGCAACAATGATGTGTTTGATGAACTGTATGTCAAGTATGAAAATGATCGCAAAACACCAAAGAAAAAAATCAAAGCCATGGCACTGTTTTCTGCTTTACTCAAAGAGCGAGCAGAGACAGGCAGGATATATGTGATGAACATTGACCACGCCAACTCACACTCGTCATTCAAAGATCCTGTGAGAATGTCAAATCTCTGTCAAGAAATCACCCTACCCACTGTGCCCATCCAACACGTGGATGATGACCAAGGCGAAATTGCACTGTGCATACTGTCTGCCATCAACGTGGGCACACTGAAAAACTTTGAAGATTTAGAAAACTTGTGTGACCTATCTGTGAGAGCACTGGATCAAATCATTGACTATCAAGGCTATCCTGTCAAAGCGGCAGAGATATCAACCAAAGCAAGACGATCACTGGGTGTTGGCTACATTGGACTGGCACACTTCCTTGCCAAAAACAAGGTCAAGTATGCAGACAAAGAAGCACTGCCACTGGTGCATGAATTGACAGAATGTTTCCAATACTATCTGCTCAAGGCATCGATGAATCTTGCCAAAGAACGAGGTGCCTGTGAATACTTTGCAAGAACCAAATATGCAGACGGCATCTTGCCCATAGACACCTACAAAAAAGATGTTGACGATCTTGCAAAATTCAAATACACCTGTGATTGGGAGTGGCTGAGATTAGAAATCAAACAGCACGGCATCAGACATTCAACTCTGTCTGCACAGATGCCATCAGAATCATCTTCTGTGGTGTCAAACGCAACCAACGGCATTGAGCCACCACGTGCTCTGTTGTCCACAAAGAAATCAAAAAAAGGTCCACTCAAACAGGTGGTGCCACAATACCAAACACTCAAAAATCATTACACACTGCTGTGGGACATGCCTTCCAACGAAGGATACATCAACATAGTGAGCGTGATGCAAAAGTTTTTTGATCAGGCCATATCAGGCAATTGGTCATACAATCCTCTGCACTATGAAAACAATGAAGTGCCCATGTCAGTGATGATCAAAGATCTACTCACCACCTACAAGTTGGGATGGAAAACATCATACTATCAAAACACCTATGACTACAAAGGTGAAGAGGACACAGTCCAACCACAGGGCATTCAAGACACTGTGGAACAAGACAAGGTTCAATCCATGATTGACGAACTGCCTCAACAGGAAGATGACGAAACCTGTGATGCCTGTGCGATATAGGTTGACTAATACAAACAAGAAAGTATAATTACACACAATGAGCAAAACAGTATTCAACAGAAATGAAGTAGATTTTACCAAACAACCCATGTTTTTTGGCGAAGACCAAAACACACAGCGATATGATCTTTTCAAATATCCAGAATTTGACAAACTCAATCAAAGAATGTTGGGTTATTTTTGGAGACCAGAAGAAATATCACTGCAAAAAGATCGTGCAGACTATCAAACATTCCGTCCAGAACAGAAACACATTTTCACATCAAATTTAAAATATCAAACACTGTTGGATTCTGTGCAAGGCAGGGGACCTTGTCTTTCATTTCTACCATACGTTTCACTGCCAGAACTGGAAGGCTGTATCATCACATGGGACTTCATGGAAACCATCCACTCACGTTCATACACATACATCATGAAGAATGTGTACGCTGATCCATCAGAAGTGTTTGACACAATTTTAAATGATGAGGAAATTGTCAAACGAGCAATTTCTGTCACAGAAAACTATGATAGATTTTCTGAACTGGCACAAGACTATTTTGTCAAAGGCAAAGGAGATATCAAGGAAGTTAAAAAACAATTGTATCTTGCAATGGTGAACGTAAACATCTTAGAAGGTTTGCGTTTCTATGTGTCATTTGCTTGTACGTTTGCATTTGGCGAACTCAAACTCATGGAAGGATCTGCTAAGATCATTTCATTCATTGCCAGAGACGAAGCCACACACCTTAACTTGTCCACACAGATCATCAAAAAGTGGCAAGAAGGCGATGATGCTGAAATGAAAAAAATTGTTGAAGAATGCAAAGACGAAGTGATCAACATGTACAGATTGTGTGTGGAAGAAGAAAAAGCATGGGCCAAGCATCTCATGAAGGAAGGCACCATCATAGGACTCAACGAAAAATTGTTGGGCGATTATGTTGAATTTGTTGCCAACAAGAGAATGAAATCAATTGGATTTGATCCACTGTTTGACCGTCCGCTGAATGCAAATCCATTACCATGGACACAACACTGGTTGAGCTCTGCAGGACTGCAAGTGGCTCCCCAAGAGACAGAAGTCGAGTCCTATATCATAGGCGGTGTCAAGCAAGACGTGGACCAAGATACTCTCAAGGGGTTTAAACTATAATGTTGATCGATTCAGGCTTTCAACCCAATGATATTATTGCCATGCGAATTCAAGGCGGTGATGAAGTGATAGCAAAATTTATATCGCAAGATGACAAAACCATCAAAGTTGCAAAGCCATTAGCACTAACCATGACACAACAGGGCATTGGCATGACACAATATCTCATGATGGCTGACATGAGCAAAGATTTTACATTCAATAAGTCTGCTGTGGTTACCATGCAAAAAGCCAACAAAGCTGCCGCTGACAACTACATTCAAGGCACTACAGGCATAACACCTGCTTCATCTGTGCCTCCACTACAAACCAAGTAGACAAAAAATCAAAACAAGTATAAAATACTATTGCTGGCATCCATTAAGTGATGTAACGATATTATGCAAATATTAATATTAGGAGATTGTGCATCGTCCGGCTCCAACGTCTTGACAGGGGAGATTGCCGGTGATCACGAACGTAAAATAGAATATAGCCTCACTTGGAGAGGACAATATTATGATAAGGTGATTTTATGGTATCTACGCCAAACAAAAGGGTCGCGGAAAAAAATGCTTCCAGTTGATATTCCTTTGGAAGCCAAAAAATATCTACACGAACAAGAGATCATTAACAGTTATTGGAAATATATTAATCCTTTGGTTGTTAATTTGAGCAAAAACGGTGCCACCGCTGGCGGATACTTTAAAAGATTAAAAAAATATGAGTCAGCAAATGGCAAACCAGATGTCATCTTTGTGACAGATCATGATGCTAATCATAAATGGCAAGTCATAAACCACAAAGGAAAAAAATATTTTTTTGAAAAAAATTTTGATCCTCGGTATCCAAAATTCGAACCTAACGAGTACCTAGAGGCGCCAGTCCATGTGCAAAAAATAGCATACGAAAAAGCAAAGCACAATTTTGAGAGAGGTTGTGACTTTGCAAGAAATCAAAGAATGATGTCATGGTTCCTTAGATACCTTGACAAAAACAATTATAACTATCACAAATTGAAAATGTACAAGGGTTTCGAACAGTTTGACGACAACGACACCGTTGATTGTTCTGATCTTGTGAGGCAGTACACTGCAGGAGACGGAGACGTACCACATATCAAAGCCAAAGTACAACCCTTGATTGCAGAGAGGATAATAAAAAAACATCCTTGGTTAACTACTATAAAATAAAGTTTGAGTAGATTTTATCAGCCGCGGCACTTACAATGGTAGACAAATTACCAAATATAATATAAATTAATAATGCTGGCGTTCGATGTTACATGGGACTCCGGGGCGGTACCGGACACCTCCACCATTTCAATCGCTCAAAACATCTTTGGGTGTTCTGAGGGGGTGAAATAGGATTGACCTGTAAAGTAGTTGGCAAATCTAAATGCAGAGGAAACTCTTGCTCTTGCGGCCTAATTAATTAGGTCGGCGGGGTCTGGCCCACCTGGCAACAGAACGGGCCACTTTACGAAAACATTTTATGTTCGGATCTTAAGTATTTTTATTGTGCAAAAAATACACACATACAGTGACGGATTTGGAGTTGGTCATGCTTTTCCTATGTGGCCACAAATTATATCTGCCAGTGGATTTGAAGTAGTCAATCACAGCGAGGTTAGTATCAGTGTGCAAGAATTGATCCGCAAGTTTGAGCAAACATACAACACACATGACTATTTTATTATGCAAATGCCACAACCAGGCAGAATACCTGGAATACGCATGCCTTGTAAACTTGATCAAAATTTAATGGATAGTGACAATAAATTGATTGCAGATTTTGTGTCATATCAAAAATCAAATGTGCATTTCAGCACAGTGGAGCAAATGGATGTTTGGAGTAAAAGTTTTACAGATAGAGGTAATGAAGTGCAACCCCAAACAATGGTTCATGCAAGATGGCTCAAAAAACACTTTCCGCAATTCATAGATCAACAACTGTGTGTCAAAATCGAAAAGCATGGTGCTTGGGAACCATTCCATTGGAATCGCGAAGCAGAATGGAAAACATTGGTCGATGGTTAATATCTTAAGCTTTCCGGACTTTGGATGCGGTGGTTTGTTTTGCACTCTGTTCAATGAACAAACTGCCCAATGGAGTAAAAAATCTCCAGCCACATTGAATAATAAAGAACATTCTATGCTAAAATGTGATGCAAATCACAGAAACAACTGGAGTTATGATGTTGATAAATTCAACAGTCAATACAATAAATGTCAACAACAGTTTAATGGAAAATTCTGCGGGACACATATTCCCTTGCAAAGACTAAAACTGCCTGATTCTGCTGGCAAATTAATACAAATCACCACAGAAACTCTATCAAGTAGGATGCTTTTGTGGCTGAGAGCACATCACATTGTTTACCTTCTCAAACATCCAATTGAAAATGTAGTCAAGCAACGAGAATTTTCAAAAGATTTTATCAATATGGTGGTTAAACCTTATCATGGAGCAATTAATATCGAACTCGGAAACTATTTTTATGATAAAAATTATAGACAAAAAGTGCATCATATACACAATCTGAGATTTGATCAGCAGACATTTGATCAATGGATATCTGTTAACAAATACATTTTTGATTTAAGAAAAACAAACATGGCAGTCAAGGTATTTTTGGACAATCTATTAGATTCATCGTACTGTTAAATACTCACATATGTTTCAGTGGTGTAAATCGATATTTCTTAAATTTTTTGGCAGATCCTTGTCATATGATCCCAGCAAACACTATATGAAAGGAACACATAATGGCAGATAAACAGGAAGACGGCAAACTGGAGCTTTCAATCAGAGTGCTGGGCAATGAATTGATTGCAATCAAAATGGAAGTGAACGATTTCAAAATGAAATGGTTGATCATAGGTGTAGGCACATTGGTAGCACTTGGCTATGCTGTGTCATCGTTTGGTCCCAAACTAATGGCAACATTTGGAGGAATATAATGTACGAGTATAAATGTAAGATTATCAAAGTAATTGACGGTGACACAGTAGATGTGGACATTGATTTAGGATTCGGAGTTTGGCTCAAAGATGAGCGAGTGAGAATCATGGGCATCGACACACCTGAATCTCGAACCAGAGACGAGACAGAAAAGAAATTCGGATTGGCATCCAAAGCCAAACTCAAATCGCTGTTGGGCAAGACTGGAGTTCTCAAAACACAGGTCAACAAAAATGGTGAGGACATGAAAGGCAAGTTTGGTCGTATCTTGGGTGACTTTGTTGTTGGCACAAAAAAAGTGTCAGAAATACTGTGTGAAGAAGGATATGCTGTGCCATACTTTGGCGGGTCCAAAGAAGAAGTTCAAATGATGCACAAAGCCAACAGACAGCGACTCATCAAAGAAGGCATAGTAAAAGCCTAACATTTTCAACCATTATATAGGTAGTTGACAAATACCAAATCTGTCATACAATATGTGTATGATGAAAATACTATTAGTGGTGGTAGCATTCTTCTTTGGAACTATGTGGTGTAAGTTGACCAATGCGTTTGATTACAACATCATAGATTCTGAGCAAGAATCCGAAGCATACTGTCTGGCTCAGAATATATTTTTTGAAGCCTCAGTGGAACCTATGGCAGGCAAAATTGCTGTGGGTTTGGTTGTATTGAATAGAGTCAACGACAACCGTTATCCCAACACCATCTGTAACGTAATCAAGGAAGGGCCAACGTACGAGTCATGGAAGACTCGCAAGGATCCAGAACTTGCTGACGAAGATAGAATTTATTATCCAGTCAAAAACAGGTGTCAATTTTCTTGGTATTGTGACGGAATCGGTGATGTTGCAAGGCCTTCAGAAAATTGGTACAAATCACAAATTGTGGCACTACAATTGCTGGATGGCAAGTATAGAGGAATAATTGAAGGCGCCACTCACTACCACGCCACGTGGGTTTCGCCTGTATGGCGACACGAATTAACATACATAGGGCAAGTGGGCGATCATTTGTTTTACAGATGGGAAAACTAATTGCAATCTTCAGCAGTTTGTGGCTCATCAGTTGTTCGAATACCACATATCATGCCATTACAGGACACAGCAAACAATCTGAGCAGATTGAACGCACATTCCAACATGCATTGGAATACAATGTAGATGGCGTTCCGTCTCATTGGCACGACAAAAACACAGGCAAAAGCGGCACTGTGACACCTATCTACGCATCATACAAATACAAAGGGCCATGCAGACACTTTGAAATTGCATACTATAATCCAACAAAATACTACAACGGCATTGCCTGTAGGCGTGATCAAGTTTGGCGAATCCACTAAATAAATACAACAAAGGAAAACACGAAAATGCCAATAGGATTTACAAACTCAGGAATTGACGCAAGAGTATTAAAACACTACAGAGTCACTGTAGATATGACAGGATACATGACCGAAGAAGGTACAAGAGGTGGTGGCGTCACACCCAATGGCAATTTTCCCACAACAGACAAATACTTCTATTCAACCAATTTAACCGGAACAAAATCAACCACAAGAGCAACCACAGATGCAAAAGCACTCAATAGAGAACGTGGCGTGATGAGATTTGAACAGGTGGTAAAAAACCTACAGGTAAATTCAAACTGTGAAATTCTTGACATTGAAATTATAGAAGCCAATGGCGATGCTCAAGCAACCAATCTACAGTTTACTGTGGCATATGAAGACACAGATTCAATCAACATCACAGGCACATCCATTGATGGATCAACTGCCAACAATACAGTTTTATTAAGAATCAAAGAACTTGTGGCACAAGGAATCAACTGTGGCACACCTATATCAAATGACTCAACTGTTGCATCAGGTACACTCACAGAATTAAGAACTGTTTATCGTCCTTCAACTTCAGACACTGTGGTTACATCGGTAACAGCTCAATCACCAGATGACACAGGCGAGATATTTGATTCCATCACTGTTGCACAGATTACCACAACCAAGTTGGTAAGTGGCGAAGATTCATAATAATCTTTCTGGTTAATACAATTACATAAACACTTGTATGGGCAAACAACAACCCAAATACATCTACACATCTCCAGACGGTGGTCACACTGTGTATCAACAAAAGTTTGGCTCCGATGTGCGTGTTAAAATTCACGAAGACGATTTTGCTCTCAGTGTGGCAGAAGCACAAGGATATGAACACATGTGTGGTTGGGAAGCAGTTGAATTAAGAAAACGACATCCCGCTCTGCAAGAAGCATGGGATAGATATAAAACTCTGTGGCGTTTATGTGTTGATGATGACAAGTAAATATTAAACTATGTTTCTAATAATTTTAGCTTTGCTGTGTGCCTTATCTATATCAGGTGTGGCCATCTATTACTCTGTGATAGGATTGGCATCTATCTTTGCGGCAGCCAAAGTGCCCATCTACATCATGGGTGGTGTGCTGGAAGTCAGCAAATTGGTAACTGCTTCTTGGTTGTATCAAAACTGGAAAAACATTCCGTTCCTGCTCAAATCTTATCTGTTCATTGCAGTTGCAGTGTTAATGTTGATCACATCAATGGGCATCTTTGGTTTTCTTTCCAAAGCACACATCGAGCAGACAGCATCAGGTGAACAGAATCTTGCTGAGATTAGCCGCATTGAAGAAGAAGTTGCAAGGTATGAAACTGTGATTGTGCGAGCAGAACAACAGATCGAAAAAATAGAATCACAAGGATCTCAAACAGACAACACCATCCAAGAACAGATTGATCGAGAACAAAACAGAATTAGCACAGCATACGACAGAATTCAACCCAGTATTGATGAACAGAATGAAATTATCAAGACAGAACAGCAAAAAACACAACAATTGATCAAACCCTATGAAGATCAAATCACTGCAATTGATCAAGAACTCAATACCATCAATGCATACATCGACGTGGGCGATCGAGACAGCATCAAAAAAGTGCAACAAATTGTAGGCGTGCGAGCTGATGGATCATATGGATCAGGCACTGCCAAAGCAGTCAAAGAATACAAGGACAAACAACAGCAAACAAGGAACAATTTGCTTGGCAAAATAGAAGGCATACTCAATGCACCCAACGACACAATCACCCAAGCAAGAGGCGAAATTTCACGGTTAAAAGGGGTGGCAGAAGACGAGATTAAAGCCAGCAATGAACTTATTAATCGTTTGCAGAATCAGATTGCCACAGTGGATGTAGTGGATGTGTCCGCAGACATAGATGAACAGATGTTGCGTATCAAACAAGCCAACGACAGCATCGATGCATTGATAGATGAAAAGTTTGAACTACAGAGTCAAAACAGAATCCTTGAAGCAGAAGTAGGCCCTATCAAATACATTGCTGAATTCATCTATGGTGAACAAGCAGACAAGAATCTCATGGAACAGGCAGTGACATGGTTAATCATCATCATTGTGGCTGTGTTTGATCCACTGGCTGTGCTGTTGTTGATTGCTGTGAACATGAGTTTGAAAGCTCGTTATGGATGGTCCTTTGAAGGCCGAAGTGCTCTGGAAATGACTGAACAAGAATACAAAAAATTAAATCTCAATGCCCCAAAACAGGTCAAAGATTTAGAACGAAAAGTTTACAACAAAGTGAAAGGAGAATAACATGTCAGACGACAAACAAAAGCAGATTGATGAACTGTATGCCAAGTATCAAAAGACACTTGAACTACTTGATGATGCACTGGATCAACTTGCACAAAAACCCAAGGAAGTTGAAGTTGAAAAAATAGTTGAAGTTGAAGCAGACATTGATCTTGCCACACCTGATGCTATTGCTGAACTTGAACGCAAGGTTGAACAAAAAGTGGCTGCCAATGCAGAACGAGAAGAATAAACTCGGCATTGATGCACTGTGGAAGAAATACCAACACACACTTGAACTGTTGGCAGATGCATTGGAACGACTGGAACGCAAACCCAGAGAAGTCGTGAAGGAAGTTGAACGCATTGTTGAAGTTGAACAAATCAAAGAAGTACCTGTAACTGAATTTGTTGAAGTACCTAAAATTGTTGAAGTCGAAGTTGTCAAAGAACTCACAGCAGAACAAAAGGCGCATTACGAAAAACAGATTGATGATTTAAAAAAAGAAATAAAACATCTCAAATCACAACAACCAAACATCGACTACTGGGGTAGACCAAAACACACATCCAAAAAGTTAATTGATGACATGACAGCAGAACAAAAGATCGAACAGAGATACCGAAGATTGGTCGATGAAGTCAAATCAGGTAGATTGGATATTCAAACTCTTACTCACGCAGAAGCAGAAATAGTGAACAAATTATTGAATGAATAAAATTATTTTTATCACACAACCTGATACCATTCAAGGTCCCTGTTTTGCTCTGAAAAACTATGACAATGATCACATCAAAAAAATTTTAAACACCTGCGACCACAGTGTGGCATTCTATTTGATTGACGATAATTCTCCCACTCAATGGTTGCAATCTGTGATCAGACAAAGTAAAATAATATTTGATTGTTCACAATCATCAATTGAAGACATTGTAAAACATGCCAAGTAAAAAAAGTTATACAGACAAGTGTTCATTCTGCGGCAAAGACAAGGCCGAAGTCAACAAATTAATTGCATCTGATAATTCATCAATCTGCGATGAATGTGTGGAAAAATGTGGCACAATTTTACAAGACAACGAAAAAAAATCTACTCAAACTGTTACAGACATTGATCCACACACCATCACAGAATTTCTCAATGGAAATGTTATAGGACAAGATGATGCCAAAATTCAAGTGGCTGTGAGTGTGTATCTACATTACAAACGATTGACCAATCCCAACATTTTGGAAAAATCAAATGTGTGTCTAATAGGACCCACAGGTTCTGGCAAAACACTCATTGCAAAGACTGTGGCAAAATATTTGGATGTGCCATTTTACATTGCTGACGCAACCACACTGACAGAGTCTGGATATGTTGGTGATGATGTCGAAACTGTGATTGCTTCGTTGGTTGAATCAGCCGATGGTGACATAGAACTTGCAGAACGTGGCATTGTGTTCCTTGACGAGATTGATAAAATAGCAAGAAAATCAGAAAATGTTTCTATCACCAGAGATGTATCAGGAGAAGGTGTACAACAAGCACTGTTAAAAATCATTGAAGGCACCAAACTCAAAGTGCAAATGAAACGCAACAGAAAACATCCACAGGGAGAATCCATTGAAGTGGACACATCCAATATCCTGTTCATTTGCTCAGGTGCATTTGTCGGACTTGATGTGGTTCGCAAACATGACCATGGAGTTGGTTTTGTCAACAAAGATCAATCCAACATTCCAAAAGAAACCATCACAGCAGATCATCTCATCAAGTATGGATTGATTCCAGAGTTTGTGGGTAGAATAGGCAACATCATTGAGCTCAAAAAGTTGACAGCTAAAGAATTGCTCAGCATCATATATGACTCCAACATATCGCCATTTCTGCAATACCAAAAGGTTTTCCAAACTGAAGATGTTTTGTTAGATCTTGAANCATCAGCCAGTCAGTATATTGCAGACCAATGTTTCAAATCAGACATTGGAGCCCGAGGCATCAAAAATTATTTCGATCAAGCACTCAAACAGACTATATATGATATCAAACAGTTGAAAAACAAAGGATTGTTAGGCGTTAAGATCACTAAAAATACAGTTGACAAAAACGCACTGCCTAAGTATAATTTTAAATAATGAAACCATTTAACCCAAGACCAGAATTTACATCGCAACACATTTCAATTGATGTGCGTGATGGAGATGCCATGAAAGCATGGCGCAAGATGAAAAAGAAACTTACCAACGCTCGCACACTTGAAGAAGTCAAAGAACGCAGATACTATCTTAAACCATCTGAAATCAAGCGAGAGTACAACAAACGACTCAAACGACAGGCGGCAAAAAACCGCAGAATACAAATGCTCAAAGACGGTTTACTGTAAAAAAATTTATTCCCCCTCTTGACATTTTTTAAAGATATACTATATTAAATAGTGTTGTAGAGTGCTTGAGAGGCTCTACAGCAAATATAAACAATAGTTCGCTTAAGGAGGAACAACAAATGACAAGAACATCTCTATCACTTTTTAACAAACTAAGACCATACTCAATAGGCTTTGACAATGCCTTTGACTCATGGGACAGATTTTTCACAGACGAAGGCGATTTCAAATTGACATCTGCTGTGACATCATCATTCCCTGCATATGACATCATCAAAAAGAATGATCATCAGTACCAAATTCAGTTGGCACTGGCTGGTTTTTCCAAGGATGACATTGAAGTAGAAGTCAANGAAAACACTCTTTCTATCCGCTCAGTGGACAAGAAAGACGAAGAAGTTGAATCAGATGATGGCTCTGTGATTCACCGAGGAATTGCCAAAAGACATTTTGAAAGAACATTCACCATCGCTGATGACACAGTGGTCAAAGGTGCTGAACTCAAGGATGGATTGCTTTCTGTTGATTTGGAAAGAATTATTCCAGAAGAGAAAAAAGCACGTCTCATTGACATCAAATAATGATAGAGGGGGTGGCAACACCCCCTTTTATATTGACATAAAACAGAAAGAGTTTATAATTTAAATACAATGATGACACAGAGCGACGTACAAGTAGAAGAAAAAATTAAAATGGTATTGAAAGAACCCAACAAATGGGCAGTGGTTTATATAAATGATGAACAAACTCCAATGGATTTTGTGGTCGATTCACTGATCAAACATTTCCAATACAATCAAGAGCAGGCAGCCAAAATGACCAATACCATCCACAACGATGGCAAAGGTGTTGTTGCACTTTATAATTTTGAAATTGCAGAACAAAAAGCCACAGAAGTCAAGGTGGATGCTGTGCAACATGGTCATCCATTGGAAATTAAAGTAGAAGCCGCTTAAATCAACAAAATTATTAGGGGTTGACTTATTCACAGTCAGAACTTATAATACTAACAACTAACAACTTAACATTTGAAAGGGTAACAAAACAAATGGCAAGAACAAAACAATATGTGGTATACACAAGAGAGTTTTCAAAAGGTAGAGTAAACTCAAAAGTTGGTGTTTTCATCGACGAAGCTAAAAACGCAATGGACAAAAACGGTAACATCAACGGTGGTGTCATCAAACACAAAAACCTTGCAATGACAAGAAAAACTCCTACAACACAACTTCTGAACAGAGGTTATGACTTCAACGTAAGAGTATTAGCAAAGAGTGACTTAGAAAGTGCTAAGTCATTAAGAGACGCAACAATTGATTTATTAGCATCTGCTGGTAAGACAGTTATCAACCACCAAGCGGCTTAATTACATTTGCTTTCATGGGCGGTGTTTCGGCATCGCCCTTTTTTTATGACTACTTGGTTGTAGCCACAAACACACCATTCCAGTCTTTCGGTAATTTTTGTGTCAACATGTATTCACATCTTTCAATCCACATGTCATAGTATTTGTCCATCTGTGAATCAAACTCACCTTTGAGTTTGTTGCATAACTTGATGGCATCCTTGAACTTCTGTTTGCCATACAGTTCATGCATTTGATCATGTTGTGCTTTAGCTTGGGGATATGATTTTTCCAACACAGTGTAGATATCTAATCCTATTGTTTTTCCTTTCACAGCAAGATCGTCAAGTTTCAAATAAAAGAAATCATTCTTAGTTCTTCTCACAGTTTCAGGACCAATGATCAACAGCACACCATATGCCTTGCACTGTGATTCCAATCTTGCTGTGGTAGACACAGCATCACCCAACACATCATATGAATGTCTTTCTGTTGAACCCATTTCACCAATGTAACCAAGTCCTGTGTTGATACCAGCACCCATGCCCACAGGTGGTCTGCCCTGTGCTGTGAGATTTTCATTAAATTTTTCTACTGCCTTGAGCATGTTCAAACCAGTTTGCACAGCAGTGCGTGGATGATCTTCATCGTCAATAGGAGCATTGTGTATATGCATGGAAGCATCACCAATGTATTTGATGATCATACCGTCAGCATCTAACACTGGTTTGGTAATAGCATCCATGTAACCATTCATCACTTGCGTCAGTCCTTTGACATCGTCTCCAAATGATTCGCCCAATGGTGTAAATCCTCTGAGATCTGAAAAACATATTGACACTTCTTTCTTGACACCTTCTTTGACCAATTGAGGATTTTCTTGTAGCATTTTGACCACTGTGGGAGAAGCATAACCTCCAAACTGTTTCTTGATGGCCTGTTTCTGCATGTATTCGGACACAAAACGATTGAACACAGCATGAAGTCCTACCAGCACTGTGGTGATCACTGGCCATGAAAAATCAAACAGCAACAAACGAGTTGAATAGATGTGTACAGAACCATACACGGTGCCTACACCAATTAATATAATAAGTCCAGCGACCACACCATAGTGAAAGAATCTCGCGGCAACGATCAGGAGCAGGCCAATAACAATGAGGTATGCCAATTCATAGGTGTCTGCCAAATCTGATCGCACAATGTTGTCACCGTTTATAATTGTTTGCAGTGACACAGCCACTGGTGTGTGAGCATACTCTGTGCCTGTGGGTGCGGCAATGGTGGAACCAATGCCTTCTGCTGTGAGTCCTAT
>JGI10211J34971_10002707_pt1 | contig 14326 bp, 10 predicted proteins | sample Etolagsediment_FD_34971 | JGI IMG/M metagenome (IMG submission 34971) | reverse complement strand
TCTATCACGGTCCCGGAAATGTGAAACCCGAGACGGTGCCCGAGCCTTCCTGCGCCGCTGACGAGATGCGTGTGGCGGTCGACGCCTGCGCCGTGTGCGGATCGGACCTGAAAGCGTACAAGTCGGGGAATCCGCGTATCAAGCCCCCGATGGTGGTGGGACACGAGTTCACTGGCCTGGTCGACACGGTTGGGGCAAGCGTTGCGGACTTCGCAATCGGTGACCGAATCGTGATGGCGACCTCGGTCTCGTGCGGGAGCTGTCCCTATTGCGAACGTGGTTGGCCCAATCTCTGCGCGAACATCGCACCCATGGGGTTCAGTTACCCCGGCGGCATGGCCGAGTACGTGACGATCCCGGCGAGGGCGATCCGCCGCGGGCACGTGGTCAAAGTACCCGCAGACATCGCACCCGAGCACGCCGCCATGGCCGAACCGGTGAGCTGCGCCGTGAACTGCATCGAGAACTGCGGCCTCCGCAGGGGCGACACGGTGGTGGTCATGGGGGCGGGACCGATGGGGCTCATCAACGCCTGCGTTGCCAAGCAGATGGGCGCGGGCAAAGTGATCGTGACTGAGTTGAACGAAGCCCGCCTGGCGCATGCCGTCAGATTCGGGTTCCACCGCCTGGTGAACGTCGGAAGCGAGGACGTGCTCGATGTCGTGATGTCCGAAACCGGCGGCATCGGTGCGGACATCACCATTGTGGCCGCGCCGGCGGCCCAACCCCAGGAACAGGCTGTTGGTCTGGTGCGCAAACGGGGCACGGTCTGTTTGTTTGCTTCATTGCCGAAAGGGAACAGCTCGATCACACTTGACAGTCGGCCCATCCATTACGGCGAACTCCGGGTGGTCGGCTGCAGCGATTCCACGCCGGAGCATGTCAGAACGGCAGTGACACTGATTGGGAGCGGCGATTTCCCGGTTGCGGACCTCGCAACGCACGTGCTTCCGCTTGAGGAGATAGAGAGAGCATTTGAGTTGATGGAGAGTGGAGAGTGTCTGCGAGTCGTGCTCAAACCGTAGGCTCGACAGAATCATCTTTCGCAGAGTCATTTTTCTTTTTGGGGAGGGTAGAGAGTCGGATGCCGATTGAGTGTGCAGTTGCTCGGCGTGTCAGCGCGGCCGAAGGTCGCACCCATATCCAGCCCAGCGCAACGCGCTGGGGGAAGGACGCAAATCTCTGCGCTCTGAAGGAGCGCCACAACTTCGACACAGGACATTGGTTGACGCGCTCCTTCAGAGCGCAGAACGGCGCATCGCATACCCGGCGCGTCGCGCTGGGCTGAATATGGGCGCGACCTTCGGCCGCCACTGTCAACCAGACCATGAACGGGAGCAAGGAGGAACAATGGACCTTCATTTGAAAGACAAAGTAGTTCTGGTATCCGGCGGATCGCGGGGGATCGGCAAGGCGATTTGCATGGCGTTTGCCGAGGAGGGCGCCAAGGTGGCCGTCGGGTACGCGCGCAACAGCGACCTGGCCGACGCCGTGGCGGCTGACATCAAGGCCAAGTGCGGTACGGACGCGATCGCAGTTGGCGGCGATTTCTCGAAGGAAGACGATGTCGTCGCCGTGTTCGACAATGTCGAGTCGGAGCTCGGTCCGATGGACGTCGTCGTAAACAATGCCGCGTACTGCCCGACGGGCACCATCACGTCGTTTACGCGTGAAGAATGGGATTACACGTTTGCTGTCAACGTCACCGGCGTGTTTGTTGCGTGCCGGGAGTTTGTCAAGCGCCAGCTCGACCGGGGCGATCAGGGCACGATCGTGAACATCGGATCGCAGGCCGCATTCCAGGGCTCCAAGTCCGGGCACCTGCCCTACGACTCCAGCAAGGGCGCCCTGTCCTCGTTCACCATCGCCTTGGCGCGCGAGCTGGCGCCCAAGGGCATCAACGTTAACTGCGTCGCACCGGGCATGGTGCTCACCGAGATGGTGGCGGAAAAATGGGAAGCCAAGAAGGACGAATACCTGACCCGCATTCCCATGCAGCGCATCGCCGACCCGATGGAAATCGCGCGAGTGACCGTGTTTCTCGCTTCGGACGCGGCAAGTTACATGACCGGCACGACCGTCAACGTCAGTGGCGGTATGTTGATGAGATGACCGTCGCTTACAGGGCTGACCAGCCCGATCGTGGAAGAAGAGAAGGAGAATCCGAGATGAGACTGCACCGAATCCTGCCTGCTGCCCTGATCGCCCTGACCGTGCTCTGCACGTCCTGCCGACCGCCTTCCGAGAGCGGGGGATCGACGCCATCTCCACCGAAGATCACTGGCGGAACGGACACAGCCTCCGGTCAACCGCAGACTCCGCGCGTCTACTATTACGCTGCCGGGTTCCACGGACACCCCTACTTCCTGGACACGCACCTGGGATTCCGCTACGCGGCGCAGAAGTTCGGATGCGAGATCAAAACCGTCGGGCCACAAGGCTGGGACGCCGACGCGCAGAAAGAAGCCCTCGAGCAAGTCATCCCCAAGAAGCCCGACGGCATCATCACCATCATGTGGGGCCCTTCCGGCAAGCCGGCGGTGAAGAAAGCCATGGAAGCGGGCATTCCCGTCATCGTCATTGAAGCCATGGTGCCGGATCATGGCGGCATGGCGTTCATCGGCCTGGACAACTACGCCTGCGGCGAGGACACGGCGAAAGAGCTGATCAGAATTGCCCGCGAAAAGGACCTGGCAAAAGGCGTTGCCGAGGATGTGGCCGGCAAGCGCGGCAAGCTGGTGGCCAGCGGCAACTGGGGCGCATCGAACACCGACGCCAAGTTCCAGGGCGTAAGAGACTACCTGGAGAAGAACTCCCAGTGGGAGATCGTCGGCAAGATCGACGACAAAGCGGTGACCGCCGATGCGATCAAGGCCGCCAAGTCCATGTTCAACACGTACAAAGACATCGACGCCATCGTCGGCCTGGACGCCAGTTCAGGGACGGGGATCGGCATCGCGATCGAGGACCTGAACCTGGACGCCAGCAAGTACACCATCGTGGTCCACGACCGCGAGGAGCCCGTGCTCGAGTTCATCGAGAAGGGGATCATCGACTCCACGGTCATCAACAAGACCGGCCTCTGCGCCTACATGGCGATCCAGATGCTGGAAGCGTACAACGACGCCCGCGTGGGCCTGGCCACGGTGCCGATCGCCGACGACAACAAAGCGGCCGGCGTGCAACCGTTCCCCGAGTTCATCTACATGGGTACCGAGGTCATCACCAAGGACAACGTCCAGCACTTCATGGCCAAGAACATCCCGCAGTATCAGTGAGTGACGACAGCACATTTCTGCAGATACAGGGCGTGTCCAAGCGCTATGGGGTGATCCAGGCGCTCGACGATGTCAGCCTCGACGTGCGCAAGGGCGAAATCCACGCCGTTCTCGGCGAGAACGGCGCGGGAAAGACCACGTTGATGAGGATCATCAAGGGCGAGCGCACGCCCGATTCCGGCTCGGTCATACTGGACGGTAAGGAGATACGACGCTTCGACCCGCACCACGCTCATAGCCTGGGCATTGCGATGGTGCACCAGGAGCTGGCGATCTTCGAGAACATGACGGTGGCGGAGAACATCTTCCCGTCGACCGACTTTGTGACCTGTGGCATCGTCGACGAGACGTGCATGTATGAGCGTGCCCGTGAGGCCCTCGTCTCGTTCGGCGTGGACATCGATCCGCGAGCGCCCATGGCCAACCTGACGTTGGCCGAGCAGCAGGTGGCGGAGATCCTGCGCGCGATCAGCCTGGAGAAGAAGCTCATCATCCTCGACGAACCCACCTCCGGGCTGAAGTCCAAGGAGACCGAGGCACTCATCCGCAACTTGAAGAAGCTCAGCGCACAGGGCATCACGATCCTGTTTATCTCGCACCGCATCCCGGAAATCCTCAGCCTGTGCGACCGCGTCACGATTTTGCGCGACGGTCAGTATGTCGAGACGATGGACGTGGCCGGCGTGACCGAGGACCAGCTCATCACCCGCATGGTCGGCCGTGGCCTGGAATCGCTTTACGCGCACAAGCAGGTCCGTGACATCGATCGCGGGGAGCCGGTTCTGGAAGCGCGAAACATGGGCCGCCGCCGTTCGATCCAGGACATCAGTCTCTCCCTATACGAGGGCGAGATTCTCGGTGTGTTCGGCCTGGAGGGCTCGGGAACGACGGAGCTGTCCAAAGCCATGTTCGGCCTGGAACGGCTCGACACGGGAGAGCTGTACATGCGTGGTGAGAAGCTGCCGCGCATTACATCCGACCGCCTGATTCGCAAGAGAGTCGTGTACCTGAACGACAACAGGAAGAAGGCCGGCCTCTTCCTGGAGATGACAGCCGCCGACAACATGGCGGCCCCGGCCCTGCGGAAGCTCTCCCGCTTCTGGACGCTCAGCGCGAGGGCTGTACGCGAGTATACGCGGAAGTTCATCGAGACCTTCAACATTGTGGTCGAGACCATCAGGAGCAAACCCAAGCACCTGAGTGGCGGCAACCAGCAGAAACTGATGCTGTCCATGTGCCTGGGTACCGAGCCGGACTGCATCATCGTCAATGAACCGACACGCGGCATCGACGTTGGAGCAAAGGCCGAGATCCACCGCATCCTGATGGAACTCTCGACCGGCGGCACCAGCATCGTCATGTTCTCGTCCGAACTCCCGGAGCTGATCAGTCTCGCGGACCGGGTCCTGGTTCTGAAAGACAAGAGACTATCCGGTGAATTCATCGGCAGGGACATCACCGAGGAGTCCATCATGGCGGCCGCCGTCGGCCAGGCCGCCTGAGCGCGTATGGAGAAGTCGAGCAACAAACTGTGGCTGCGCGACGTGAACTGGAGCGCGTTCTCGCTGCTCGTGGTCACCATCGTGCTCTGCGTGTTCTTGGACAGGAAGTTCGACACGTTCTGGACGTACCAGAACATGTACTCCATCGTTCAGGAGATATCGATGGAGTGCTTTGCCATCTTCGGCTTCACCTTCCTCATGATCATGGGGGAGATCGATCTCTCGGTCGGCGCCGTGTACGCGTTCAGCGGCTACTTCGTGGCCTACCTCATGGCGTTCGGCATGCCGGTGTGGCCGGCCATCGTGTGTGCGATCCTCGCATGCGCCCTGATCGGCGTGGTCAACGGTACGCTCGTGGTCCGGTTCAGACTCAACTCCCTGATGATGACCATCGGGATGATGCTGCTCATGCTTGGCCTCCGCGACGTGCTGTCGGAGCTCATGGGCGGCTCGACACTGAAGAGCTCGTACCGGGCCATTGCGAGGGTGGAGATCGGCGATGTCCGCGTCACCATCATTGCGATGATCGCGATCATACTCGTGCTCGAGTTCCTCCTGAGGAAGAGTGCCGCGTTCAAGAAGATCTACTACGTGGGTGAGAACCTCACGTCGGCCACGATCTACGGCATCCGGGCCGGCAGGATCAAGGTACTCACGTTCATCGCCTCGAGCGTGGGTGCGGGCATCGGTGGAATTCTGGCCACATCGCACGTGTCAGCGGCCAATGTAACAACGGGGGACAAGCTCGAGTTCAAGATGGTGACGGCGGCCATCCTGGGCGGCTGCAGTCTGTTCGGCGGCAAGGGCAGCATTGCGAACTCCGCTCTCGCCCTGCTGTTCCTCGGGATCGTGGTGGACGGTATGGTCAAGTACGATGTGGAGGTGCTCATCCAGCAACTCGTGATCGGCATCATCCTGATCATCGCCGTCTACGTAGACACGCTCATGAACAAAGAGAAGATCGAGTACTGACGCGGACGACATGTCTACCGACGCCAAAACAACCTGGACGGAACTGCTGAAGAAACGGGAAACCGTTGCGCTCTTTCTCGTCCTGGGCATGGCTCTGGCGCTTCTCGTGCGCAGCGGCAATTTCTTCCTCGATCCCTCCAACCTCGACTCCTTGCAGGCGGGGATCGCGCCGAAAGCCATCATCGCGATCGGGATGATGGTGTTGTTGATCAGCGGTATGTTCGACCTGTCCGTGGGGTCGGTGATGGGCTTTTCCGGAGTCGTCACGGCAATCTGCATGACGAAAGGTGTGCCCATGCCGATTGCGATTCTCGCAGGGCTCGGGACGGGTCTGGTGTTCGGGCTGGTCAACGGTCTCCTGATCGCTATCGCCCGTGTCAACCCGCTCATCGCCACAATCGGGACGATGTACATCGCGCGCGGTCTGTCGGAGGTCCTGCTCGTGCGGGAGACGCGCGAGGGCCTAACCGAGCTCGACCCGACGTTCATCTGGTTGGGAGCGGGCAAATTCCTCGGTTTGTATCACATGTTTTGGGTCATGATCATCCTGATCGTGCTTGCCCAGCTCTTTCTGCGCAAAGCCTATCCCGGCCGGCAGTTGTACTACGTGGGCGGCAACCGTGAAGCCGCCGGCCTGCTCGGCATGAACGTGACACGGATACGCCTCCTGGCGTACTGCTTCAGCGGGTTCATGGCGGCCCTCGCGGGCATCTTGGACACCACGCGGTCGGAAATGGCCAACCGTTACATGGGCCAGGGCGTCGAGATGAAGGTTATCGTCGCCTGTCTCATCGGCGGCGGCAGCATCGCCGGGGGAAAGGGTTCGGCGGTCGGCGCGTTGCTGGGTGTGACGTTCATGTCTCTGCTGAACAACTCCTTTACCCTGTGGGAAGTCGGCAAGTGGCAGAACGCCGTGCTCGGAATGGTCCTCGTCTCGGTGGTGGTCTCGGACGGGTACCTCACGTTGCGCAAACAGCGGGCCCTCGGCAAAGCATAGCGGACGGCAGACAATGGCAGCATACCTTCTTGGAATCGACAACGGCAGCACCATGTCCAAGGCGGCGTTGTACGCCTTGGACGGCACCGAACTGGGCGTCGCAGGACGGAAGGCAGGACTCCTCCAGCCGCACGCCGGCTGGTCCGAGCGTGACGCGGAGGCCGTGTGGGAACACACAGCCGACGCCATCGCGGCAGTGATCGAGAAGACCGGCATCGACCCGGCCGACATCGCGTGCGTCGCCTGCACCGGCCACGGCAACGGCCTATACCTGGTCGATGCCAACGGCCGACCCGTGCGCAACGCAATCAACTCAACTGATGCCCGGGCTCAGGCATACGTCGACAAATGGTTGGCTGATGGTGTCGACGAAGCCGTCCTTCCGAAGACCGCACAGTGCCTGTGGGCGGCCCAGCCCAACGCCCTGCTCTCGTGGTTGCGCGACAACGAGCCCGAAGCGTTGGCCGAGGCATCCGCCGTGCTCATGTGCAAAGACTACATCCGCGCCCAGCTGACCGGCCAGATCCACGCCGAACTGACCGACATGTCCGGCACCAGCCTCATGAACGTCGTCACCGGCGAGTACGACAACGAGGTGCTGCGCCTGTTTGGCATCGAAGACATGGCCCGGCTCCTGCCCCCGCTTGTGCAGTCGGCCGACATCTGTGGCGAGATCACCGCGGAAGCCGCAGCGCGGACCGGTCTGAAACAGGGAACGCCGGTGGCGGGCGGCATGTTCGACATCGACGCATGCGCACTGTCGTCGGGCATCATCGACGAACGCCAGATGTCACTCGTGGCCGGCACGTGGGGCAATAACCAGTACATCGCCCGGGAGCCCCTGATCGACCAAGGCCTTTTCATGACGTCGTGCTACAGCGTGCCCGGCTGGTACCTCATGCTCGAAGGCAGCCCCACGTCCGCCAGCAACCTGGAGTGGTTCGTCACCGAGTTCTGCGCCGCCGAACGCGAGGCCGCGGAGGCCGCGGGACGATCCATCTTCGATATCTGCAACGACGAAGTTGCGAGCATCGCACCCGACGAGGCGTGCATCACGTTCCTCCCGTTCCTCTACGGATCAAACATGCAGGGGAACGCCGCCTCATGCCTCGTCGGTCTCGAAGGCCGGCACAAGCGTCCGCACGTTCTCCGCGCTATCTACGAAGGCATCGTGTTCGGACACAACACCCACCTTCAGCGTCTACTGCAATTCCGCGAAAGACCCGAAGTGATCCGGTTCACCGGCGGCGCCGCGAGAAGCACCGTATGGGTTCAGATGTTCGCCGATTGCTTCCAGATCCCCATCGAGATTCCCGCCGGCACGGAACTCGGAGCGTTGGGTGCAGCCATCGCCGCCGCCGTCGCCGTTGGCTGTCATGCGGGCTATGCAGATGCGGTTTCCGCGATGACTCGCATCGCCCGCCGCCAGGAGCCGGACAGCAGCAAGGCTGCGGTTTACGCAGAGAGCTTCAATCGCTACAAGGCAGTCGCAGCCGCTCTTGCCGGGCTGTGCTGAATAGCAGAAACCGATCCGACCAATCTGATCCCCATCACCTGAGACTGAAAGGAACCCGACAATGAACCTGAGAAACGCCCTCCCTGTCGCACTCGTCGCCGTCCTTGCCGGTTGCGGCACCATCAGCTCCCTGCCCAAACCAACCTGTATCGTGCTGCCCGACAAGTACAACAGCCCGGACGGCATGACCATTGGCGCGGACAACTGCATCTACCTGTCGATGAACAACGCCGGTGACGGGTTCAAGTTCGAGTATCCGGCCAAAGTCCTGCGCATTACGCCCGACGACAAGATCGAGGAAATCTGCGATCTGCCGCCGCACCCCGATACGAAAGTGGCCAGCCCCCTCGGCATCGGCTTCGCGTCCGACGGGAATCTGTACGTGTCCGACAACCAGGCATTCGCGACACAGGATCCCGGCAAGTCGCGGCTGATCCGCGTCAAGATGAAGGACGGCAAAGCCCAGGGGTGTGAGGTCGTTGCGACGGGCATGACCATGGCCAACGGCCTGGCCTGCAAAGGGGACAGCGTGTACGTGTGCGACACCGCCGTCGACGGCACCTATCCGCTGACCAGCGGCGTCTACAGGTTCAAGCTGGCCGACCTCAAAGCAGACAAGCCTGTCAAGGTAACCGGCGTCGGCGACCCCCGCCTGATCGTGCAGCTCAAGACGCAGAACAAAGAGCATCAGGTCGGTGCCAACGGTCTCGGGTTCGACTCCAAGGGCAACATGTACGTGTGCAACTTCGGCGACAAGGAAGTGCACAAGGTGACGTTCGACGACAAGGGCGCCGTTGCTTCCATGGCATGCCTGGCCAAAGGCGGCGGCCTGGAATGCACCGATGGCCTCCAAGTCGACAAGGATGACAACCTGTGGGTCGCCGATTTTCTCGGCAACGCCATTGCCTGCATCGACTCCGTGAGCGGGGACATCAAGATCGTCGCCAAGAACGGCCAGACCGACGGTTCCGACGGCGGCATGGACGCTCCCTCCGAGTGCATCCGCCGCGGCAACAAAGTCTACATCTCCAACATCGACATCACCTACGGCCCCAACAAGGCAGACGCCGTCCACACAATATCGGTTGTCACGCTGGGCGAGTAGGCCGCGCGTCTCGCCAGCGTTCGCTCAGCAGGGGGGCGTCACACATCGTGACGGCCCCCTGTCACGTCGGCTCTCGTCCTCCAGTCTGCCAGGCCTTCTTCGGGGTCTGGGCAGCGTGACACGAACGACTGCTGTGCGCGGGGACGCAGTGCCCGTTCGCCTGCTCGCCAGGCGGTAGCAAAACGACGCGCGCGACATTACGTTGTCAAGGTACATGCTTTGATGGGCCGGCGGGACGCGACGAGACGGCCTTCGGCCGGAAGAGAATTGGTGCAGACATGGCAAAGCGTCGAATCATCGTGATCATGGCCGGCGGCTCTGGGGAGCGCTTTTGGCCACTCTCGCGTCGGCTCAGGCCCAAGCAACTGCTGAAGCTGACGCGCCCCGACTGCTCCCTGCTCGACGAAGCAGTCCAGCGCGTCGCTCCCTTGGTGTCGCCGGAGAATATCTTCATCGTCACGGGACGCCACCTCGAGGACAGCATCCGGCAGGCCGGCCTGGGGATTCCGCCGGACAACGTCGTGGCGGAGCCGCACAAACGCAACACGGCCGGCTGCCTCGCCTGGTCGGCTGTCACCGCCCTGTCCCGTCTGCCGGAGTCGGCGGACGACATAACGATGGGAGTGGTCACGGCCGATCACCAAATCCAGCACCCGGATCGGTTCCGCGACTGTGTGAGTGCAGCGTTCGATGCCGCAGAGCAAAACGATGCGCTGGTGACCATGGGCATCCCGCCCACCCGGCCGGAAACAGGCTACGGTTACATCGAGATTGCCGACGGCGCCCAGCCGGTCGCCTGCAGCAAGCCCGAGTTGCCTGTCTACGCAGTGGAGCAGTTCCGGGAGAAACCGGATGCGGAGACCGCGGCCCGGTTTGTGGCGAGCGGCCGTTTTTTCTGGAACAGTGGCATGTTCTTCTGGAGTCTATCCACGTTCATGCAGGAACTGCGATACGCGCGCCCCGACTTCACCGAAGCGATCGAGAAGATGCTCGACGCCATTTCCTGTGACCGCAGCGTGCTGGCGGAGCAACTCTTTGAACGCCTGCCGGACATCTCGATCGACTACGCACTGATGGAGCGGGCGCACGAAGTGCTGACCGTGCCGGCCACGTTCGGCTGGGACGACGTCGGGGCGTGGGATGCGCTCGATCGCACCTTCGAAGCGGATGGCAACGACAACATTGCCGTGGGCGACCCGATCGTGATCGACAGTCGCAACAGCATCGTCTACAACGAACCGGGCGCGGCCAGGAAAGCCGTGGCCGTCGTCGGGGTCGACGGGTTGTGCGTGGTCGTGGCCGACGACGCCGTCCTGGTCATTCCCAAGGACCGGGCTCAGGATGTGAAGCAGGCCGTCGCTCTGCTCAAGGAACGCGACGCTGCCCAGTTGTGAGTTGACGAGGAAGCGACATGAGCGACAGGCTGACCTGCTTCAAGGCCTATGATATCCGCGGGGAAGTCCCCACCGACCTGAACGAGGACATCGCCTACCGCCTCGGGAGGGCGTACGTTGCGGAAATCGCACCGACTGGACCGGTTGCTGTCGGACGGGACATCCGGCTCACGAGTTCCGCTTTGGCCGGGGCAGTGATGCGTGGGATCAACGAGGCCGGAGCGGACGCGATCGACATCGGCCTGTGCGGGACGGAGATGATCTACTTTGCCGCCGCTCGACCTGGCATGGGCGGCGGGATTATGGTCACAGCAAGCCACAACCCGATGGAGTACAACGGGATGAAGCTTGTGCGCGGCGGCGCCATCCCGGTCAGCGGCGACTCGGGACTCGACGACCTCGAGCGACGCGTGCGCGAGCACGATCTGGGCGAGCCGGCCGGGACCCCGGGCACGACGTCATCCGAGGATGTTCTCGACCCCTATGTTGCGAAACTGCTGAGGTTCGTCGACGTGGCCAAGCTCAAACCGTTGAAGATCGTGGCCAACAGCGGGAACGGTGGTGCCGGCGCCATTGTGGACGCCTTGGCCAAGCACCTGCCGTTCGACATCATCCGGCTGTATCACGAACCGGACGGTACGTTCCCTAACGGCATCCCCAATCCGTTGCTGGAAGAGAATCAGCCTCCGACCGCCAACGCCGTGCGCGAGCACGGGGCCAATCTCGGTCTGGCGTGGGATGGCGACTTCGACCGCTGTTTTTTCTTCGACGAGACCGGCACGTTTGTCGACGGCTATTACATCGTGGGCCTCTTGGCCACGCACATGTTGCGCACCCAAGGCAAGGTTGGCGACCGCATCATACACGATCCCCGCATGGTGTGGAACACGGTGCGTATGGTCGAGGACGCTGGCGGCGTTCCCGTGCAGAGCAAGACGGGGCACGCGTTTATCAAAGAGAAGATGCGGGCAGTTGACGCACTCTACGGCGGTGAGATGTCTGCCCACCACTATTTCCGCGATTTCGCGTATTGCGACTCGGGCATGATTCCGTGGCTGGTGGTCACGGCGCTGATGTGCAAGGCGGGGAGACCTCTCTCGGAACTGGTCTCTGGCTGTCAGGCCAAACACCCCGGGAGCGGGGAGATCAACAGCAAGGTGGCGGATCCCGATGCCGCGATCGCCGACGTGCGAAGCCGGTATCTGAGCGATGTCACCCGGCTTGAGACAGTCGATGGACTGTCGATGGAGTTCGACGGAAAATGGCGTTTCAACCTGCGGAAATCGCAGACCGAGCCTATCCTTCGACTCAATGTGGAGTCGGTTCTGGATGAGCCCCTGATGCGCCGCATGACCGATGAGATTCTTGCCAGCATCCGTGGCTGAGCCGTGATATGTGAAGAGTGAAGCGTGAAACGTGAAGCGTGAAGAGTGAAGTGTGTGGCGGAGAGAGACCCCCGGGGCTGGGGGTCGGCTCAGGCAAACCCAATCAGAGAACCAAACCCAAGAACCGCAATCTGGAACGACTTCCATGGCATTTCTGGACGAACGATACCTGTTGACGAGTGACGTGGCGGCTGAACTCTACGCCGCCGTCAAGGACCTGCCGCTTATCGACCCCCACAATCACGCCGACGTGAAGGAGATCGCCGAGAACAAGCCCTACACGGATATCTGGCAGGCCGAAGCCGCGACGGATCACTACGTGTGGGAGATGCTCCGCAAGCGCGGCGTGGACGAACGATGCGTCACAGGCAATGCGTCCAATGAAGAGAAATGGCTGGGCATGGCCGGCGTGTTCGACAGCCTTGCCGGCAACCCGACGTACGAGTGGGTTCACCTTGATCTCAAACGGCAATTGGGCATTGATGATCTGCTCTGTGCCGACACGGGAAAGGCGATCTGGGATCGGGCCAACGCGAAGCTCGCACGGTATGACATGCGACCCCAGTCACTGATCCGGCGCATGAATGTGGAGAGCATGTGCTCGACCGACGACCCCATCGACTCGCTGGAGCATCACCGCGCCTTGGACGGCTCGCCGTTGGCCGGCGTCGTCCGACCCACGTTCCGGCCGGACAAGACCATGAACATCTTCAAGGATGATTGGCGCGACTACATCAGCAAGGTAGAGGAACGCGTGGGCGAACGGTTCACGCACATTGGCGACCTCATCGGTGCACTGCAGAAGCTCCACGACTTCTTCGCCGAGAACGGCTGTGTGGCCAGTGACCACGGCGTCGAGACACCTTACGCCTTCAACGTGTCGGAGGAGGAAGCCGACGCGATCTTCCGCAAAGCGCGGGAAGGCAAGGAACTCAGTTCACAGGACGTGGTGGGCTACATGTCATACGTCTTCCAGCAGTTTGGCGAGATGGACGCTGCCAAGGGCTGGGTCTTCCAGCTTCACATCGGGGCCATTCGCGACGTTCGCACGGCGCTGTTTGACACGCTCGGACCGGACACGGGGGGAGACGTCTCCAATCACATGACCGATATCCTCACGCCATTGTCGCCGTTCCTGAACCGGTTCGACGATCGCCTGAAGGTCGTGCTCTACACACTTGAGCCCGGTCACCAGACAACGCTGGCCGCTCTGACGCGCGCGTTCGGTGCGAAGGTCAACCTGGGTTCCGCATGGTGGCTGAATGATTCGCCGATCGGCATGAAACGTCAGCTCGAGTACATCGGTACGGTGGACGTGCTTGCGAACTTCGCAGGTATGGTGTCCGACTCGCGCAAGTTGCTCTCCTACGGCTCCCGGCACGAGATGTTCCGGCGGGTTCTCAGCGATGTGCTGGGCACGATGGTATGCCAGGGCCAGATGCCGCAAGCTCTGGCCGAGAAGACGGCCGCTTACCTGTCGTACCAACGCCCGAAAGAGCTGTTCGGCCTGTAAGGGAGGCGGCCCGTGGCGCAGGCGGTCAACATCGCCGACTTCTACCACCAGCTCGGACTGTTGGTGAAGGCGGAGATGCCCTTGCCTGACGGACTGCGACACTTGGCTGCGGACGTGTCGGGGAGCAAACTCAAGCAGGCCATCGGGGAACTCTCCGCTCATGTCGCCAACGGCGGATCGCTGTCCGAGGGCATGCGCCGGTACCCGGGCGTGTTCCCCGAACTGCACATCCGCCTTGTCGAAGCCGGCGAGAAGACCGGTGGGCTGGATGAGACGCTGTTCACCGTCGCCAATCTCAGTTACTTCAACCACTACCTGATCAGTCGTGCCCGCCAGACGCTTGCATACCCGTGGCTCACCATCTGCGTGGCCGGAGCGGTTCTGGGGTTACTCGGGATCTACATCGTCCCCGGATTCGTCCGCATCTTTGACGATATGTTGCCGGGGGAACCGCTCCCGTCGTTGACGCAGTTCGTGGTTGGGCTGAGCTCCCTCATGCNGACTTGCGTCGTCCCCATCGGCTTGCTTTACGCTGGAGTCGTCTTCTTCGGCGTCTGGTTACTGACCAGAGCCAGCACGACAAACCGGGCGCTGCTCGCCACCATCGGCATGCTGCCGGGATCGCTGCGGATTTCGCACGCCGTTGGGAGCGCCCAACTGGCTC
>JGI10211J34971_10002705_pt1 | contig 14333 bp, 20 predicted proteins | sample Etolagsediment_FD_34971 | JGI IMG/M metagenome (IMG submission 34971) | reverse complement strand
ACATCACAGGCATAGTAATGTGCCCATTTAGGGTCATTCTTTATGGCCTCTTCACCTTCAGGCCATCTTCCCTTAATAACATCACAGGCATAGAAATATGCATATTTAGGGTCACTCTTTATAGCCTCTTCGCCCTCAGGCCATCTTCCCTTAATAACATTACAGGCATAAGAATATGCCCATCCAGGGTCACTCTTTATAGCCTCTTCACCCTCAGGCCATCTTCCCCTAATAACATCACGGGCATAGCGATATGCCCATCCAGGGTCATTCTTTATGGCCTCTTCACCCTCGGCCCATCTTCCTCTAATAACATAATGGGCATAGCAATATGCTTGCTTTACATTGAAGATACGTATTTCCTCTGAGCCGTCGTCATAGCCCACAATGTCTTTAAAATCGGGGTCCTCTAGTCTATCGGGATGTGGCGTTATGATAATCATAAGCGGCGTAGCTTTTAGGCTCTTTTATTCCATTTTCTTCTTACCCAATGCGGATTTGCTGCACTGACCGACATCTCAATATTGCATTTTATGTTTGGGCAGCGGCTCACAGCACGTCTAGTATCATGCCATTCATAACCACGAGCCAATTTGTATTCACACCAGAAATGTATAATTATGCCTTTGTGCCCACAGAATGGACAAAATGACATATTGTGGTTTTGTTTTGCTAAGGCATTCCAGGCTTTTCGCACTAAAGGTGCATGCGTATTGGCAACGCCACGCGACATGATGCATTCTGTGTTTGGGCAATGGCCCCTGAATCTATCATAATTGCCTTTATTATGGCACAAACTTATGACAGCCCAACACCCACAAATAGGGCAGTTATCCATAAGTTTGGTTTCTCTCTCTAGGCTTGTCATACTACACGCACAATTTGTTTTGGCGATATGTTCATCCCAGTATCCCTGCCATCTACGACAATAATGTAATTATTAATATTGCATTTTTTGATGGTGGCCCTATGTATGGTATTGCCGAGCTGGAGTTCAATCCTGCAGCCGGGCCATAATTTCGGGTATTTTGGCAGAGTTGTGAAGTTGCTTAATTTCATGCGGAGGGCGTTGATGATGGTGCTGATTTGGTCGTCCGATAATTCAGCTTCTTCTATAGAATCAAGAATCCTAGTGTGTGCACCGAATTCAAGCATATTGATGGGTAAGACTTGTCGAGGCGGGCCAAAATCCGCACATATAACACACAAACCCTGCTCTCTACTTATCACGAGAACTCTACCATATGTCTGGTGAAATGCCCACCTATCATTTCTGTCAGTAGCGGTATCTATTTCTATATTATCTTGTCGTTCCTGGCAATTATTGTAGTGGGCTTGCCTATCTCCTTCATGTATATAACCACAATAAGGACATTGCTCACCTGCGAGTGCATCTTCTATGCTAAACGCACTGATCGGCGTAACTGACTGTTTCAACTGCAACTCCTTTATAAATTATATGCGGCTATGGTGCGGCTGGTGCGGTTATGGTGCGGCTATTAAATACTCGTCCGACGCGTTGTGTCGCGCAGCGACGGCAACAACAACTAATCTTTTTGCATTCCGGGCCAAAAATATAATGGAGAATTATACATGAGACAACGACTATTTAAAAAGGCCCTCGACGTAATTCTTGAAGACACTGAATTATTCATATCGGCTGCTGCGGCTTTGGACGAATTAGATGCGGCCAGACAGGCAGTTGATGACGCCGGGGTAAGGGTGAGTCATGAGGTCGACGCATTGAACGGCCAGCTTGCTGTACAAATACGTCGGAATAACCCATCGCTTGATGTCAGCATGGGGCGTGCTGGCGATTGTGTGGTAAGGTACGGCAGACGCAATAAATGTCTTAGGTTGTGTGCTGACCCTCGTAATCAATGTTTTACATGCGGAGATTCGCCATTTGAAAGACGATTTAGGCGATACCATGGCCACAAACTTGATGCTGGTGTGGAATTGCTTGGGAAAGCAATTGCGGATTTCTTTAGACAAAATTATAGGTCGATAAGATAAGAGGTGTATTATTAACGCAGAAGCTATCATAACAGCGTTGTTGGCTAACCTTGGTGACCCGAGGGAATTTATGGCTGCATCCGAAAATGTGAAGACCCCTAATATATCCCAGCGGGCTGCAGCGGCATTTAAAAAGAAATTTGGACTTCTTGGCAAGGCCAATGCACACCAAAATATTATAAAATTCCTAAATAGATTGTCGAAAGCAATAGAACTAGAAAAAGAAAAGAATGCAGCTGCTTCCGCTGCTAAGTCAGATGTTGCCACCGAGAGCCAATACCACGCTGCAACTGGCTCGCATTTGCGGAATCAAACCGCTTGGCCTGCAAGCATAACGCCAAGTAAATCGTTTGGCGGTGTGAGAGACACCGGCGGCGGCAAAAAGAAAAAGAACGCGCGTAAGCGTATGCGCGAGAATATTTCTCACCGATTAGATTCAATATTTAGCGTACTCGGCGAAGAGGTTGCTGTTAGAAATAATGAGGCTGCTCTAGCTGCTGAAAGAGGGCAATTTATAGTTGATGGTGAAGTAGCTATAGGTAATCATGCAGATATTCTGAAAATATTAGTTATGTGGCTTGCGGAGAACAGGCCGGAAGTAGCAAAATCAGCAGTAGATAGTATAGCAGATATGGTGCGTAGTGGCACTGTCTTCCGAGGATAATTGGAGTTAAAATGAATAACACGGTAAGTATACCAGAATCATATGCGACCTTTAAGGGTGAGATTGAGATTGAAGTACGCGATCGCACTGGCAACGTTATTGACAGGCGTCGTGAACCTAACCTCATCAAAATCTTTGCGAAAGAGATGTTGGCGCATACGCTCCCATATTCAATGATATGGGACCCAACGGCCGGAACAGGTGCTGGGGCGTGGGTTAACAGCAATATCGACCCGTTAGAAGAATTTGCTGCTAAGTATATCTTATTTGGTGCCTCGTTTGATGACAATGGCCTGCCGCTGAGCGATGCTGACCCTAGGTATTACCAAACAGACCCTGTTACTGGTGGCTCTGTTGCTATTACTCCAGATGTTGGTGCTGATAATTTTGGTGACCTAATAAATCCTGTTCCTATTTCGGAACCAGACCGGCCACTTAAGCGAATTGAGAATATTTATTTTGAACCATCATATCAACCAGCCGATAGTCCGTTGCTAAATGCTGATGTTCGCGCAATCAATAATGTGCTTGTGCTTGAAACGACACTTCGGCAGAATGAATACAATGGGTTTGGCACTAGCGATAGCGACTTCTTTACGATTACAGAAGTCGCACTAGCTGGCGGTGCTCCATTTAATGCAGATATTGGTATGTGCGAATGCGAGCCACAGATATTGTTCTTAGAAGGGGTTGGCGGCGAGAAGGATGCACAAATTATAGCGACCATGAACGCTAGTTCTACGGTCACTATTGACCCAACCGTTGCTGCAGCAGATGTCAATCGAATAGTAGAGGGCGACCAAATCTTATTGGTTGCTAGGTCATCTGGTTCTGCAGATTCGTATGACACAATGGACCAGACAAATCCCTATTATCTTGTGACATCAAAGACCGTTGGTGGGCGAGACATGGTATTAGACCGAACCCCTGTTGACAGCGATGGGACCGCATTGACTGGCAATGCTGGTGTTTATCGCTCGACATTAAGGTTGTTCTCACAACGCATACTATCAATACCATTTAGGAAGTCACAGGACTTCGAAATCCTGTGTCGATGGAGAATTGCAATGAATTAGAGGAATCGAAAGATTAATTGTAGATACTTAAGGTGACCAATGAAACTCTACGGCTTACATCTTTTTGAAGAAGCTGATGCCCCAGGCGGCCAATCTAATACTGTTGCGAAGATTGTGGCCGCCGCGTTAAAGGGAATAGGCCGCGCCATATTGGCTCTTAGCTCTGTTATTGTGCATGGATTGCTTGGCCAGGCAGTCGCTGATGGTAAGGTAAAACCATCTGATGCTGTAGACGCTGTGAGAGTCGATAGGCGTAAGAAGCTTCGAGATATATTCAAAAAAGACGGTAAAGACCCCGACAGCTTAGACCCAACTGACCCTGTTAGTGCTGATGTAGAATCCAACTCCAAAAAATACCAAGAAGTGCGTGGTATGATAGCTGAATTAGAGGAATTGTGGAAAGAGGCTGCCGATAAGGCATCAATAGCTCTAGCAGAATGGTCTGCTTCAGACAATTTCTTTAAAATTGCACGTACCAAGAGCCTTGAAGGTGCTCTAGAATATGAAGCAAGTATTTTAAAGAAGGTATATGAGTTTGTACATAAGCATTTAGAAATTGCTAAAAAACGCAAAAATCAAGATGCAGAGCACACAGAGCAAGATGCAGAACAAGAACCTACTCAAGATGAAATTGATTTACAAACCGCCTCATCGCCAGAATAACCTACGTCCCCTATCTAACGTCACTCATATCTCGGAATTGTTGTATCTTATGTAGCTGACATATAAAGATATAGGGGACATAAAAAAGGATAAGTGCATGGCCATAAAGGTAGATGTGAAAGACCTAAAAGCAGCAGTCGCTGCGATGAAGAAATTTGGAAGTCCAACTACTGCTGCGAAATATCTCAATATTTCACGCAGCACACTTTACACACGTCTAGATATTGCCAAGCGGCAAGGTATTGTTGGTGCAGATGAAGACCCGAGCGATTTAAAAGTAATTTCTTTAGAGCGAGATATTACTATATTAAAGGATAGAATTAGTACTCTAAATACGAGGCTAAAACATCATCACAGAGAGCATGGCGTATATGAAGCATTATGTGATGAACTACATAAAGTTGTGACCCCATTAGAACCGCTCCCACCGTTGCCGATTGAAATAGAAAAGCGAGAACATACAGAATCGCTTGTTATGCATATTAGTGATGAACATGCTGACCAAATCGTAGAGCCGCATAGGGTTGGCGGGATGGAAGAATATAATTACAAAGTTGCGCTTGCACGTGCTGAGCGTTTTGTTGACAAGGTGATTTCTATTAGCTGCAATACGTTGTCTAATTACCATTTTAATGAACTATGGATTTTGGCGTATGGTGACCATGTTAACGGCGAGATTCACGACAGCACAAACCATTCTGAATATAGGAACGCTTTTGATAATGCTTTGGCCGTTGGCCAGATGCACGCATTGATGATTCGCGACTTAGCACCATACTTCCCATCGATTAAGGTTTTATATTTATCTGGCAATCATGGCCGTAGGTCTGCTAAAAAAGATTATAAATCTCCCAAGAACAATTGGGATTATCTTGTTGGTAGGACGGCCGAAATGTTGTGTATGAATATTGAGAATGCGGAATTCTTGATACCAGATAGTTTTAGTTTTACATTCGAAATTAATGGTTGGAACTTTTGCGCATTCCATGGCGATGATATTAGGTCATGGAACAACATCCCGCATTATGGCATAGAACGTAAAACCCGCCGATTAACGGCAATCCATGCGGCGCAGGGCAGGCAAGTTCATTATTTCGTGATGGGACATTTCCATAGTAGGTCCGAATTTGAACACCCTAGCGGCGAGGTTATAATGAATGGTGCATGGATTGCTGCCGATGAATATTCATATGAGGCATTGGGGTTGATAACTAAGCCAAGTCAGATGTTGCATGGTGTGGGCCAGAGATATGGTGTGTCGTTTAGATTCCCGATTTACCTGAAATTCGATGGTGACACCAAAGGACCGCAGAGATATACTGCGCCGCTTCAGACGCTTGGACATTTGCAGAATTTCCCGAAATTTAAATAATCTTCCAGTAAGGCACATCAAGGTAGAAACCAACATTGTCCTCTATTTTGATGTGCCCATATACGCCGTTGACTAATACAGCCCTATAATCTACTATTGCGACTTGCATATTTATATCATGATATGCTATGAAGTTTCTAGGTACATTGCAGTATATATAACTTCTATTTAACCAATCAATAGCCCGTGCTCCGACGAATAAGCCAGGAATGCCTAATTTGCTTATGCTTTGCAACGTTCCTTGTTGTGTAGATTTTATCTCCACACAAACATTATTGCCCCAAGAATCAATTGGGAGGCAATCGATAAAAGCATCTTTATGTAATGGATTAGTAAATAGGTTTTGTCCTTTGGGGTGGTATATCTTTTCTAATGGGACCCCAAGGTAATTTGACACAATTTGAATCGCATCAAATTCTTGTTTTACTAATTCTTCATTTGGAAATTTTGTAAACCTCCATGATGGCTCAGCACCGACATCATCTACCATCATACTTAATAATTTTTTCTGTGATTCGTTCATGTTATTTAAATACTATCACAGAAGTATGATTTAACTGGCTTCTGTGTGTTTTTTGATGTGAGCTATGTAATTTCTTGTGTGACTAACGCGGGCCACTCAAAGCTATGAGAATGTGGATGATTCAACCTATATTGATGTGCCGGAAACATTTATTGGGCGAGCATGGAGAAATCCATAAACATCGCCACAATTTTGTGAAGCATCATTCAATAACTAAACGAGTCAAGCTTGGCCAGATTGCGCCTGCTGCTATGCAGAATCGACATGATGCCCTTGTTGTTGAGATGCTGAACCGTGGGTATAAACACAATAGCCCATATGAGCAGCCAGATATTAGTTATTTGCCGATAGAGTATCAGCTATCGACGGTAAATGCAGAACAATCTTTATTAGAATTAGTAAAACGATGCCCACAATGTGCAGAGAGGGTTGCTAGAGGAAGTATGTAGTTTCTGCACGGTGTGCTGTGCGTCATAATAACACATGGATGAGACAAAAAGAGAAATAGTGGATGATATCGAGGATATGATTTATGATTTGTGCCCGCCTAAGTCTAAAAATCTCACGGCAACCACACTAAAAGAAAAGTTGGACGCCGCCAAAACTGATGTATTAAACGTTTTGTTGGGTAAAATTGCCGCGAAATATCCGCAAGAGTAGATAAAAGCGAGACGATTTCGTGCAAAAATAATTGCGACGTATTTGAGCTTGTGGCCATTTGGCCAGGAGTTGGAACGATGGAAACCATGCGAACCACAACAAGACGCATATCAAACCTCGGCAAACGCCATTTGCGCCTGCACGTTGGTTGTGGTTCGTTATTTAGTAATTATAAGCAAACAACGTGCGGGCGAATTTGCCTGCGGTCCTGAACCCCGACGCTGACGTAACAAGGAAGCGTGTCCGAGTGGTTGAAGGATTGAGGGTATAAATACCCCATTCTAGGATATGCTCCTAATTTATTTGGAGATAGATAAAGAATGATTGGTACTCAGAAGGGTGTCCGAGCGGTTTATGGAGCTGAGCTTGAACCTCAGTAGGCCGAGAGGTCACGTGGGTTCGAATCCCACCCCTTCTGTTAAGAAATATGGTTCGCTAGGAACTGTATTAGATTTTTGAAAATTAATAGTTTTTTGCCCATTGTTCGTGCACCACGAGACGACGAGCGATCGTTGTCTCGTGGAACGGAGATGTAGCTGAGACGGTTTAGCGGTTGGTTGAAGCCCAGCGACTACGCAGGTTCGATTCCTGTCATCTCCATTATGGAAAATAGAAACATGCAATACGAACGGTGGCTAGCGGAGCTAGACCAAGAATGCAGGAAGCACACGGGATACCCATGGAATGCAATCTGCCATGATGCTAGTTTAGCCCGCGAAGCTTATTTGAAAGGTGAAACGACATCTAAGTTTATAGATGTTTTTATGGCGGAACATAAGCCATGTCTTGATTGGCACTTTTAGGATGGGTGGCAGAGTGGGCGATTGCGACAGATTGCTAATCTGTTAGGCCCCGCAAAGGGTCTCGCGGGTTCGAATCCCGCCTCATCCGTGTAAATGGTAAATGGTCAGTGAATAAATATAGGTATTAGCACCATGGATGTTAGCACTAAAAAGCTTAAAATCAGCTGGACTGTAGCCCACGATGAGTTATTGCATGTACGCAGAATGTACAAATTTCTGAGAACTCCATATGATTTCGAAGAAGGGCTATTGTCTTGTGAAATGGTAAACGACTGTGGGCTTGCATCACTTATTGAAGTAGATGATATGTTGGTTGCAAGCGAAGATATAGCCGACCCCGACTGCGATAAAATTGTTGTCGTTGTACGGATAGATGGTTCGGTTATCGCTACTAATGGCGATCAATATTGGATCAAGCCATATTCTAAACCATTAAGATTGACAACTGAAGACCAATCGTATATTAATTCGCATATTGGAAGTCTTAGTGTGGCGAATATAAATGATTTATTCGTTGAGGACTTGATTCTAAGTATTAATAACGAATTGAAGATGGAGATTGACCGCCAGGTTGTTGCTCCCCCTTTGGGCTTGTTGTGAGAAGGAATCAGATGAATCTCTTGACTAAATATAAGTGGCTATATGGCTTCGGTTGGGCAATCAAGGTTTTTATGCTTGCTTGGGGCTTTGCTTGGATTGGTCAACTGTGTGGTCCTGGTTAGTGGCAGTTCTTGGTCTTATTGCTTATGTGCTCATATCAACCATAATTTGTGAAATATGTAATAGAATACACGACCTTAGTTAGGCCCAAGGATGATTGAAACATTCGTAGAACAATATCTTAAGGGGCAAATTGGCCTATCACAGATTGATGATTTTGTCGATCAGTGGCATGATAGCGATGATGATAGGCCAATTGAGGAATTTCTTGGTTTGACGCTGGAAGAATACGCCGCATGGGTTGAAGACCCGCAAAGCCTAGGCCGACTACTGCCAAGTCCGTCTAAAACCGAGAATGAGATGAACCGGCATCGAAGGCAATGAGTGCTGATAGTCCAGACCGGTTTTGCTAGGTCTGCAAGAACATAGGGAGGGTTGGCAGAGTCAGGTTTATTGCACCCGTTTCGAATACGGGAAGGCCGCAAGGTCTCGTGGGTTCGAATCCTTCACCCTCCGTTTAACCTGACCACAAAAATGGGAGTGTAACTCAATTTGGTAGAGTAACCGCCTTTTAAGCGGTAAGTTCTGGGTTCGAGTCCCAGCACTCCCATTAATCCTTTGGAAACACAATTATGACATGTGGAAACACAATTATGACATGCCTCGCGATTTATATTGTTGTGTTCGTGGTTTTTGGGATATATGCATTTATACAAACTCGGAGAATTGATAATCACTTTGACAAGCAAAATGCGGAATTGTGTGAGAAAGAGTTTGAAAATCCTGTGGTTGTAGGCTTTGTGCGAATTGTTGGCGATAAGATATTACACGACGTTAGCGACCCAAGCAACAAAAATGTTGCGATATTGGTAGATTCAGGGGCCACGCCTGCTTTTCTTTCGTGGAAATTTGCAATAAGTAAACACCGCGTTTATCGCATGTCTTTAATAGATAGTGATATGATATTGCACTATCACAAAAGAACTAAATGGCACGATAAAGTTTTCTCCCCTGTTATTAAGAATTTTGTAGAACACCAATGCTTACGCGGCATATAATAATGGGATTGCATCGTTGGTCGCCTCCTTATTTTGTGCCAGGATGCGATGACCCTGATGCAGAGCAAGTGTTCATAATACTATCGGTGACTGCACCAAAAAATGTTCGTAACTTAGAATCCACTCGCGTCGTCAGATATGTTGCTACTGATGGCGATGAATTCTATGAGGCCGAACCGGTTTATTTTCCGCATGTCTATGGCGAGGTTCATTTTAAGACTTATTATAGACTAAAATATGATGTTTCGCTCTATTATCATCCGCCATTTATGGTATATGGTCGCAAGCTCGATAGTGGTGAAGTTCATTATATCAAAGAGATGGTTGCAGAATGGTTAGACCAATGAAAGCCCACAGAAACTACAAAATAAAGAAATAATAAAAGAAGAACAAGCCTCGGTAGCTCAGCGGATAGCAGCATCTGTCTTCTAAACAGAAGGTCCCAAGTTCGAATCTTGGTCGAGGTATTCGAGTGAATTCAATCATGGCAAGAATAGAGTCGCTGTGATTTGATGTGCTGCATTTGTCATAGGCCCGAACATATTAATCGCGATTTATGGGAACCACTCAAAGATATTCTAAAATTATAGGAATGTCTTATGAAACCAGAAGGTCCATTACGTGTTTTAATCGAGATGCTGCTCGCAGAGGATGAGATAACGCATACATCACCAAAAGATGGTGGTTATATTGCGGTCAGAGCCGAGAATGAGTTTGACTTAGAAATTGATTATTATATGGATGCTGACACAAAGGGCCGGTGGCACGACACGGATGCTGGTAGGCCAGCGGCACCAGAGATGCAGAGCAAACTTGATACTTTGGTCGCAGCCGATCCAAACACATCGACACTTCTTAAAAGAATGAAGATGGATGCCGCCGGAATGAGTCTAGACCCAACTCATCTTCCTAACCCAGATGTTGAGGGAACCGAAGAGTGGTGGCCTACATATGCCAATAAAATTTTCGATTGGCATGAGTCGGCCAGGCTGCAAAATCTTCCTCAACCTTTGCGAGGAATTTTTAAAGGCAAGTGGGCTGTGCTAGACATGGACCGCGATTTTGTTGTCATACTGCCACTACATAACGAAGTGAGAGGGCGATCACAATACAAAGGTGTGTATATTTTTAGGACAAATGCACACCAAAGTTTCCCACGATATGGGATTACGGAGGGTGAGAATTTTATCTCATACGTCCCGAAACTATCGGTATCTGATGACGAACTAGAAAAAGAAGGCTTGCTGTTGGTAAGAAAGACTGCCGTTAGCCTTGACCTGGGCCGGATGTTGAGGCGTGATTATCACATCGGGAATATTACCCAGAACTTGGAAGAGTTCGATAATTATGCTAAGCTTAGAGGGCATGTTGATGAAATCCCTGAATCAATCAAGCGTAGCGATATGCTCTCGGACTAATTCGAACATCCGACTACAAAAGGCAGTATTTTTGCACAACGATAAGTCAAATCTGGCATGATCTAATTTATCTCTATGCATCGCATAAACCATACCATCATAGATGCAAGTGGTGTGTCGTTTAGTATAATAATGACCTCTTGTTGTCGTAAGTATTACTGGGACGACGATATAATTAGGATTGTCGATGCATTGTGTGGCATGAAGTAAAGTTTTCGTTGCTAGTCTGGCTGATATGCCATCGATATGTTTGAAGGCGACCAGAATTACCCTGTCGTAGACCATGCTGCGTAGTGATAGCGAGCTGTTTCGACAGCAATTTTTTAGGAGAAACTTATGACGGACTATTATGTATTGTTGTTAGGAGGTTGGACACGTATTCCAACTCTCAGAGATGTTGCATTGCTGTTTACTCACGGCAAAACGGTCATACTTGGCCCAACCGTGTCGGTTGAGCAATTGGTAGCTCCCCAGGCTGTAAACCTGGTGTCCTAACGGACTATGTAGGTTCGAGTCCTACTCGACACATTCACCTACCCCTTGTGCGGAAAAATATGACCCGTAAGGGCAGATGGTCCGCAAGGATACGGCCGCTAGGGTACTGCTGCATTTGGGAGTGGGTGATTTGCGAGAGTGGCGGAATGGCAGACGCGCAGGTCTCAGGCACCTGTGTCCATTGGGACGTGGGAGTTCGACTCTCCCCTCTCGTATTGTGCGTCTATAATTCAATGGTAGAATACCTGCTTGCCAAGTAGGACGTTGTGAGTTCGAGTCTCGCTAGACGCTTAATACTGAGTGATATCGTGGCACGCATATAAAAGGTTATGTAGCCTAGCATCTGTTGTGGCAGCTACAATAAGCGGGGGTCAAATATATGACGAGAGGACCATAACATGACGATTACAATAATCAGTTTGTATTCTGGCCATAGCGCTGATCATTTTGTTGGTGCTGTATTAGGGTCGTTGACCGATGAGCAAAAGCAGGCTATTGTTAGTAAGCATTTGCAAAATATTGGGCGTGGTGAAGTCGGAGAAGATGTGGATGAGATCGGATTCGCAGAAGTAGAAGTGGGTCCTGAGATTCCGCGCGAGCTAGCGGTCTGGACGCAAGACGGTTTTGAATCTGGCGATATGTCGGGGGATGTCGAGGCTTTTGGGCCAGAAGATATAGCTGGGAATATGGATTAGAATGGACTGGCAAAAGCGATACAAGCTGTAAACTTGATGGCAGTGTTATATTGATGCATTTGCATCTGTGGCAAGTTGGAGCAATACCAGCCATACTGAACAGCTGTAAGAGCTGGATATTCTGGGGTTGCCGTCAGAGCAACCCTTCTCTGGGCCGTTAGCTCAATGGTCGAGCATCGCCCCGATAAGGCGAAGGTTAGTGGTTCAAGCCCACTACGGCTCATTGTAACCTGAGAGGGTGTGGGGGTAGTGCGTTATGCTTGCGTTGGTTAGGTCTGGCTCTGCAGAGAGAGCGTGTATCAGGTTACAAAAGGCAACGTAGCTCAATTGGTAGAGTACCCGTTTCATGTGCGGGTTGTTGCAGGTTCGAATCCTGTCGTTGCTAGTTTCGCCTCCGTAGCTCAATGGTAGTAGCAGATGCCTCTTAAGCATAAGGTTGCAGGTTCAAGTCCTGCCGGGGGTAGTTGTCTTCGAACAACGAGCGTCGCATAATGTGGCGACGATTGCGTTGTATTTAATTTTCCCCTTTGAGAAAGGTGGTGTGTGATGAGGACGAATGTAAAGAACAAGTACGCCGAGAAGACGCACGAGGGTGCACCTGCTGCAAGGTTGAACGCCGAACAGGAATTGCGAAGGTCTGTTATGTCGTGCCTTTTGTGGGAGAGAACCTTCTACGAGAATGGCGTGGGCATCGCAGAGCGGATCGCTGATTTAGTGCCGCACGTAGCACCAGAAAAGGTCGCTGCGATGGCAATCGAGGCACGTAGCGATATGAACTTGCGACACGCCCCGTTGTGGTTGGTCCGTTCGATGGCGGCTACCAAGACGCACAGGAGTTTGGTCGCTGATACGCTGGAAGCAGTAATTCAGCGTCCAGACGAACTGACTGAGTTCTTGTCTCTGTACTGGAATGGCAAGAAGACACCGCTTGCGGCTCAGGTCAAGAAGGGATTAGCAAGAGCATTCCGTAAGTTCGACGCTTATCGGTTGGCGAAGTACAATAGGGACAATGCCATCAAGCTTCGCGATGTCCTGTTCCTGACTCACGCCAAGCCAAAGGATGCCGAGCAGGCTGCAGTTTGGAAGAAGCTGGTCGATGGCACCTTGGAAGCCCCAGATACTTGGGAAGTTGCACTTTCGAGTGGTGCGGATAAGCAAGGTTCTTGGACCAGATTGCTTGAGGAAGGGAAGCTTGGTGCCTTTGCGTTGCTGAGGAACTTACGCAATATGCAGAAAGCAGATGTCGATGAGGACTTAATCAAAGACGCATTGGCCAAGGCTGATGTTTCCAGGATTTTGCCATTCCGATTCATCGCAGCTGCTCGTTATGCACCAGATTTTGAACCTGCTCTTGAGAAGGCGTTATTCAGGAGCTTGGAATCTCAGAAGCTTGTTGGTAAGACCATCGTATTGGTCGATGTTTCTGGTTCTATGAACTGGGAGCTTAGTTCGAAGTCCGATATGTTACGGATGGACGCGGCCTGCGGTCTTGCGATGGTATTGAGGGAATTGTGCGACGATATTAAAGTGTTCAGTTTCTCAACCCGCACTGCCAAGGTACCGGCCCGCAGAGGTTTTGCGCTACGTGATGCAATCGTAAGGTCGCAGCGGCATAGCGGAACTTATCTTGGTGGGGCAGTTGACACCGCCAATAAAGAGAAGTACGACCGATTGGTGGTAATCACGGATGAGCAGTCGCACGATGTTGTGCCATCGCCAAAGAGCCGTGGATACATGATTAATGTTTCGTCGGACAAAAATGGAGTTGGATACGGTGATTGGACTCGCATTACCGGATGGAGCGAAGCGGTTGTGCGATATGTAATGGAACTTGAAAACGCCAAGTTCGTGTAGTATTTGACAATTAGTAGAGGCGACCGACGCTTAAGTCGGTAGGACGTGCTGTGAGGCAGCGACAGGTAGGTACGCCTGTTACACTACCTCCGACTCCATCAACGCAGATGGTTTAGGGAGGGAGCGAAAAGACCCGTAAAGGGAGACACAGCCAGGTCTGTCAGTCAGGGATGGGTGAGTATGACACCCACACAGTACCTTATGGCTTAGACAGTAGGGAATGCGTTACCCGAGATCCCGATAAAGCTGCCCATCTATTAGTTGTCGCTAAATGGAGAGTTGTCATGAACAAAGACGAGTTTCACAAAAGACAGCAGGGTTATCGCTTCTGGTTAGTATTGGGCGGTATGGCGGCTTCAATTTTGGGCTTGGAAGA
>JGI10211J34971_10002704_pt1 | contig 14336 bp, 20 predicted proteins | sample Etolagsediment_FD_34971 | JGI IMG/M metagenome (IMG submission 34971) | reverse complement strand
TTAAAAATACGAAGAAACGTTTACTCGTACTATACGTCAAGACCAAACCAAATACTTATATATACTAGACATTGTTCGATACACACATACGCCAAATATACGCCAAATATACACTACGTATAGACACGCATACACACTAATAATGGACGAAAAATACACGAAAAATACGTGCCGGGTACCGGGTAGCGAGCGCAGCGAGCGATGAATGGACGAAAAATACGCCATTTATACACGAATAATACACGAATAATACACGAATAATACGACACAAATAGACTGCGTATACTGCATTCTAGGCCGTTTAGGGTACCTAAGCACCAGGTAATCCGAATAAAGAGCATTATGCTCTAGGAAACTAGGCGAGACACGGTAGAGTGGGGTTTCCTTTACTGTCATCCAATACTACCCAACCCTGGACGATTCAACCCAAGAACTATGCTTAATAATTATAATTCAGATTTTCTGACTCTTTGCCCACTCTGTGCGTTATACTAGGGACACCTGGAACCTGAGACACCATATTAATTAATTACAAGTCTTGCTCTTCTCTGTGGACGAAGCGTATGCGCATATACATACGATATACATTGACTCGTTGCTTTATTCGTATGCGTGTCTCTTCGTGTTCTTCGCATTGGTTTTTCTTTTCGCTTTCATAAGCCGGGCCGTTACAACTTTATAAACTAGTTTGGTGGATACTCATAAACTCTCTATCATATGCTTTCCGTAAAAACGTTTTAATCAAATCCGGCATCGGTTCTTTTGAATCGCTACGCCAAGTTAATTGAGTTCCTTGTCCGTCATACTCTTCATGATATGAAATACACCAATCCCATTTAAACTTTTTATCGAGTAAATCATCTCTACGTTCTATTGAAATATATGGGTAGAGTTCTTCGATCTGATCTAAACCATATGGTGAATATGCTAGTCTATTTAGCTTTAAATTAGAATTATTTCCCCACTTCTCCCACAACTTAATCAATGCTTGTGTCTGTCTCTGTGTAAGTTGATTACGTTTGGATATAGGTCCTTCTACATTCGAATTCATATTAATCTGTTAAGATACCCTTTATCATTCATACTCTATTATACAAATAATCTTTCCAATATCCAAAGCTCAANGGCTTCCGTTCTGCTTGGNTNTCTTTGTCCCCACATCAAGCTATCCGTTAATCTGTCATACCGTTTCCACAACCTGTTTCTCAACCAAAGCACATCCCATTCTGTCACAACAATGCGTTGTCTTGTAGTACGGTTAGGCAACGAGATAAAAAAGGATACTAAGGAATAGTCTCGGAACTGGCATTGAAAGGTACAAAACCTAAATCCTAATTCTTCAGTATATCCGATATTCATTGTAAATAGTTCAAACCCGTAATTCCATCTTCGGATCTTCCAGCCTAATTTAGCTCCTAATTCGTGTAACATAACTTTTTAATTAATTTTCTGATTTAAATCATTTATTTCTTTAAATAATATGGTAAATTTTTTATCCATATATGTAATATAACTATTATTTTCAATCCAATCGCCGCAATTCAAGTAATGAATGCCTTCTATGAATTTATCAGCGGGTGTATGTATATGTCCTGCTATTACTCCATTACATCCGCGTTTTTTTGCTTGATATGCTAATTGTGTTTCAAAGTTAGTAATGAATTTAACTGCATCCTTTACTTTATTTTTCAGATACTTTGAAAGTGATTTTTTATAGCCAAACTTTTTTAGTGTTCTATCAATCCATATAGCTAATTCATAACCCCAGCTTCCTAAATGTCCTAGCCACTTAAGATTAACTACACCATCATATTTATCGCCATGTGTAATCCAATATCCATTCCAAATCATTTCATCTACGATTTGTACATTTTCACCTAATTCTAATGGTGAATAGTTTCTTAGAAACTCATCATGATTTCCGGTAATGTAGTGTACTTTAACTCCATTCTTTGAATATGATAAAATCTTTCTGATTAGGTTTGTGTAATCTTGATGCCAATGGTGTCTCTTTTTTAACAACCAACCATCAATAAAATCGCCAACGATGAATAGGTGATTTGGTTCATATTTTTTTAATACATTTAAGCATTCCTTTGCGTTTGAACCTTTACTCCCTAAATGAACATCTGATATGAATAAGGCATCTATTTTTTTCATTACAATGTTCCCATTTTATCTTGTTCAATAATAGTTTTGTATTTCAACTCAATTTCCCGTGTTAATTCCCAAAGATCATGTAAATCGTTTCTTACTGATTCTGCTATGTTGTCATCAAACCCAAAAGGATGTGAATAACGAAATACTCCACTTGGATCTCGTTTTTCAACTATCACTATCGGAAGTCCGTCATCATCCCATTCATTTATAAACTTGAATCGATATCCTTCATCGTTAGTGATTTCTCTTTGACGAGTGGCTAACCATGTCCATTGGGCTTGTGTCATCTTAATACTTCTATAAATCCAACCTTATTAATATCATTAGATTCAACCCTCATAACCAATCGATATACAAACGTTGATTCACTAACACTAGAACCCCACCATGTACCATCCCAATATTGATTGGAATCTCTTGTTTCAAATATAAGTTGACCACTGCGAGTGTAAACTTCTAACAAGTAATATGAAACCGTCAATGTATCATCAAATATAGGTTTCCAATAATCATTCAACATATCACCATCAGGGGTGAATGCGTTTGGAATATGGACTTGTTGTGCGAATGCAGTTGCTCCAACAAGCATTGCCGCTATTACTAATAACTTTTTCATCTTTATTTACCGGTATATCTATTTACTTCATCAATACAAATGCAATTATCTTCTCCGTAGATGTGACCATTGGGTGCTGATGTTCGAACCCAAATTTGCTCACCATTCTTATCTACTTTATGAGTATTACAACTCCATTGCATACAGGTTTTCTCACAAGAAGAAAACAAAACACAGGCTGTTATAAATGTAACAAGCCCGATAAAATTAATTACTACTTTTTTCATTTTATATTCCGATTACTATTTCCCATCTCAACCAACCAATGATAAGTTCTAAATCACCATTGAGTGTTCGGATATATGTCAACTTAATAAAGGGTAGGATATAAACCTGTCCCCATATACTACTTATTGATATTCTCATAAGTCAAACCATTTATCATTATCATTTTTCTTAATTGCTCTGGCCAGGTATGCAATACCCAACACAAATATCGTAGCATGTAATGCTAATCCTGCTAATATCCAAAACGTACTCATAACTCTTTTCTTTTGATTGGACTCTGAAACTGAGTGCATATTACATTATAACTTTCATATTTCGGTAACAATATCCATTCCTTATGTTCGGAATCCCATTCAGAAACTTCATTCCCATTATGGTCGTATTGATAATACGCTCCTTGTGATGCTATATAAATTTCATTCATAACTCTACTCTTGTTGCTTCGTCTAACAATAACTTGGTATTCTTCCAGGTTACACACCCTACTCGCTTACCTTTACCTTCTAATGCCATATCCGTATAAAATCCTACATCCCAACTATTGGCTCGTTTGTCATAGTTGAGTTGGATTCCTTGAAAGAATCGATTTGCGTCGATCACATACATTGCATTCTGTGCTGGATGATGAAATGATATAGTATCGCATTTGCCCTCTTTGTTGTCTCCAATGTTCTTGGCAATGGCTGATGTCTTTCTGATAACAAGCTTCTTGTGCTCATTGCGAATTCCATTTTCAAACAAATGATCGTAGCCATCGGCATCAACGGTTTCTCCGGATACTCCAAAATGTCGTTCCAGATAAGGAAGAATAACTTGTTCTGAAATTCTTCCAGCATTCACTGTAAGTGCCTGGCCAGACTCTACAAACCATTCAATCATTTCATCAGTGATGTGATCACTTACATAGACAGGTAATGTAATTACTCGTCCATTTTTTTGCATTCTATGCGTCATCATAACTTATTATATGAATTAATATTTACTTTTCCAAAAGGAGAGGCAACTTATGCTGCCTCTCCTAACTCTAAAAACTTGCGATTCAATGATCTTGATACTTTAGTTAGCGATGTCGGATCAATAAACTCTGCTTCTTGTCCATACATTTTACGGAAGAAATCTGCTGAATAACCATCTTCTGATCCATCAATAAAATAACTAATAATATTGATACCAATCTCTCTCATTTTGTTAACAACTCTGCGTGTATACTCAACTCCATCCCAACAATATGAAACCCCAGCAACACCGCCTGGCATACCATCTGAATAATTAATAAAGATACATTCATCTCCTTTTGCATCCTTTTTGATGTCTCGGTAAATGCTTTCGAAAGCAATACCTTCTGGTGTCATTCCAAAGGTTTTCAACCAAGGGAACAATGTTTTGATCTTGCTCATTTTGTCATGAGCTGAATCATATGCATACAGCGTGGTTGATTTGGAACTATCATAGTGTCCCGTTGTACCTCTCAATGAAATTTGCACTCGAATCCCGGTTGTCATTGAAGCTGCTTGTGCAACTGCTACCGCAGATTTAATTGCGTTTTCAAAACGTTTGCCGCCCATTGAACCCGATGCATCAATTGAAATATGGATGAAGAAGTTCTTGAATCGATCCGTTACAATGCGATGGAATACTGAATCATTCCCGAAGCCTAAACTGGATACTAACCTTCTATCGATCTTACCACTTTGCAATCTTGTACTCTTCAATGATCTTTCTTCATTTCTAATTTGAAGCTTTTGACCCAATTGACGACCTAAGACGATACCTTCGGTTACTGCCTTGTGCATATCTTGATAACATCTGAAGCCCCATTTATCTGTATTCAATGGATCTATGCCTTGTGTGAATACTCTCTCTGCGGTGTATGTATCAAACATATCATCGAGCGTCATAACCACAGCCTGATTCAATTTTTTGATAACTGTGGTTTGAACTGACACTGGAGCAGACTCACTGCCTCCGGCATTTACCTCTCTTGACTCTGTGCCTGAGTTTTTCAATGTCTCAACTACACGAGCATCTTTCTTAGATAAACGACCTGTCTTTTTTGCGTCATCATTCAAAAACTCTCGTTGCTTTTGTATTGCTTTCTCAAGTTTCCTTTGCTGCATAGGACTCAAATTAGATGATGATTGTCTTGAACCACCTGCACCATCACCTTCTGCTACTTCAAATTCAGCATCTTCTGCAATATCATCTCCTCGACCTGAGCCAGAAGCTTGAGAATCATTTTGTTCTTGGGGTTCTTCATTGCTTTGACCTGATCCTTGATTCTGTGATTCTTCTTCTGCTACTGCCTTTTTAATCAATTTGTAAATCTCACACGACACAACTAAGGCATCTTGCGTGTTTTTCAATCGATTGATATTCTTGAGATCAACTACATTCCAAATTGATCGAAGAGCTTTCAATGCATCTAATTGTCGATTTGGATTAGTAAAGTTGATGATATGGAATAGGTAATCATCCCATGTCTCTTCACATTTCTCACCTGACTCTAATGCTTTGTCAATGACCTTATCGTTGAAGTATTTGTCATACATTGCCTCATAATACACTCGGTATCCTGGAGCTGTGGTGTATACACGATAATCAATTCTTCTATCTTCAACCCAATTCAAAATGTCTTTGATGATCATGAGCTGCTCTGAAGTCATATTCATATCCGGATCACAACCTTGCATTGCAACTGCTGAATGAAATGCACTACCAATTTGATTACAATTTTTAAGAATATTGAAATCAGTGAAAGCAATATGCGAGCCTTCATGCAATGCCAACCCTACTGCAGGGTCAAAATTCTTTCCTTCTAGCTTGGTACCGATGGTAACGGTTTCTCCATCAGTGTAACTTGAATCAGCACTTTGAAAGCGTACTGGAATCTGCTTGCCTGTAACAATATTAACAAAGTTGCTAATGGCTCTCTGAGTGGATGCGAGCTTGGTATGATCGACAATCTTTCTTTTCCTTGTACCACTGTCATCCCATGAAGTGAAGTCTGTGTCAAAGTCATCATCTAACCAAAAGCTGGATCCGTAATTTTTTATCTTTCCCATATCTACTTCTTAATTATATTATAATATAAGAAAAAAGCCGTACAGATCCAACCATTATGTAAAAAAAGATAGTAAAAAAGGATCCATAGTTTCCTATGAATCCTCTTTGAATTAAACTTGACTCGTTTTATCTTACATCATGGGCATACCTTGCGGAGCACTTGCATTTTCTTCTGGAATGTCTACCATCGTGCATTCTGTGAGAATAATCATACCTGCTGCTGATGCTGCATTTTCTAATGCTACACGTGATACTTTCTTAGGATCGATAATTCCAGCTTCAACAAGATTTTCCATGTTGTCTGTTCTTGCATTATAACCAATGTTGTCCTCGACTGCTGTCATAATCTCTCGAACAATAACATCGCCTGATACTCCTGCATTGTCTGCAATCTGCTTGATAGGCGCACTAAGAGCTCGTTTAACAATATCAACACCTATCTGGTATTCTGGTTCAACTTGTAAATCATTTAGCACTTTGCTTGCCTTAATCAAAGCCACACCGCCACCTACTACAATACCTTCTTCAATAGCAGCACGAGTTGCTGATAAAGCGTCATCTACTCTATCCTTTTTCTCCTTCATTTCAGACTCAGTAGCAGCGCCAACATAGAGTACTGCTACCCCGCCTGCAAGTTTTGCTAATCTTTCTTGAAGTTTCTCTTTATCGTAGTCAGACTTAGAATCATCAATTTGTAACTTGATCTGTCTAACACGTTCTTCGATAGCATCGCCTTCACCAGCTCCATTGATAATAGTAGTTTTATCTTTAGTAATACTAACCTTTTCTGCTGACCCACAATCTGCAATGTTAATGTTGTCAAAGCGATGGCCGGTTTCATCTGAAATAATGATGCCGCCTGTTAATGCTGCAATATCTTTCAACTGTTCTTTTCTTGAATCTCCAAATCCTGGAGCTTTAACTGCAGCAACACGAAGTGCGCCATTCATTTTATTCACTACCAATGTCCCAAGCACTGCTGCTTCAACATCTTCTGCAACGATAAGCAAACTTCGTCCTTGTTGAGCTACTTGTTCGAGCACCGGAACCATTTCTTGCATGGTACCAACTTTTTTGTCTACTAGCAAAATGATAGGTGATTCAAGTTCTGCAGTCATTTTTTGATTGTTAGTTGAAAAATATGGAGAAAGATATCCTCTTGCAAACTGCATACCTTCAACAATCTCTACTGAGGTTTCAACACCTTTTGCTTCTTCTACAGTAATTACACCATCACGTTTTACACGCGCGACTGCATCTGCAATAAGTGAACCAATTGACTCATCATTATTTGCGGAGATGGTTGCTACTTGTTTGATTTTGTCGTCTGAGTCAGAAACTTCTTCAGCCATATCATTTAATGCAGAAATAACTGCCTCTACTGCTCGATCAATTCCTCGTTTAATTGAGATAGGATCGCCACCTGCAGCAACAATCTTTAATCCTTCTTCTACAATGGCTTGTGCTAGCACTGTAGCTGTTGTGGTACCATCACCTGCTGCATCTGCTGTTTTGGATGCTGCTTCTCGGAGCAACTGAGCTCCCATGTTTTGCAAATCATCTTCTAATTCAACTTCTTTAGCTACCGACACACCATCTTTTGTAACGTGCGGCACACTGAATTGTTTTGATATTACTACGTTTCGTCCTTTCGGTCCTAATGTGACTTTAACCGCGTCAGCTAGGGCATCAACTCCTGCTTTAAGATTTTCTCGTGCGTCTGAACCAAACTTGATTTGTTTTTTCATTCGTAACTCCTTTTTGTTTTTACTATTAACTTATTATAATGAAAATATTGGTAAGATCAAATGAATAAAGGATAATCAGGACACCAATCATCCCATTCGCCATTTTTATGTTTTTGCTTTCTAGAATAATTCTTTTTAGACTTCTTTACTTGCTCCGTTGTTTGTTTTCCAATGTGGTGCATGACTTCACCAAATGACTGGCCCGTAGCCGTCTTATCCTTGTATTTGCCTTTCATAACACTTATAAATATTTGGAACTAAATAAAGTTGTACACCCAAAAGGATTCGAACCTTTGACCTACTCATTAGAAGTGAGTTGCTCTATCCAGCTGAGCTATGGGTGCAAATCAGTGGACCAGATAGGATTCGAACCTATGACCTACGCATTATGAGTGCGGTGCTCTAACCAACTGAGCTACAAGTCCTGTTTAGCGGTAAGTCGCTACCTACATATCCCTGTATTTTGGTCGACATTCTGGCACAGGCATTTGTTAAAACCATACTATGGTAGGGTAGACTGGATTCGAACCAGCGTGCTCTACATCCCAAATGTAGCGAGATAAACCTGACTCCTCTACTACCCTATGTTGAGCGAGATATCGGATTCGAACCGACCACCCTCACCTTGGCAAGGTGATGCTCTACCAAATGAGCTAATCTCGCTTTTGAGCGGAAGAAGGGACTCGAACCCTCAACGACCAGATTGGAAATCTGATACTCTACCAGTTGAGCTACTTCCGCTTATTTGTGGACCGTGTGAGACTCGAACTCACGACCTCCTGCGTGCAAGGCAGGCGTTCTAGCCATCTGAACTAACAGCCCATTTATTGCGGTCCTAACGGGATTCGAACCCGTACCGCGCACCGTGACAGGGTGGCATTGTACCATTCAACCATAGGACCAATATATGTGCACCTGACCAGAATCGAACTGGTACTCCTAAAACGGAATGGGATTTTAAGTCCCACGTGTCTACCTATTCCACCACAGGTGCATTAGTTGCGGGGGAAGGTAACGCTCCTCCTACACACCATGGCTTATGAGACCCGGCTGCTACTAAGCTCCCCGCCTTATTATTTACTGTCACCCGTACGAGATTCGAACTCGTGATCTTCGCCGTGAAAGGGCGATGTCCTTGACCGCTAGACGAACGGGCGATAAATGAGCCTTTGACCAGATTCGAACTGATGACCGGTTGATTACAAATCAACTGCTCTACCAACTGAGCTACAGTACCAATTTGTACATTGGGAAGGACTCGAACCCTCAACCCCTTCATCCGTAGTGAAGTGTTCTATCCAATTGAACTACCAATGCAAATGGTTGGTAGGGAGGGATTCGAACCCCCGTACTCCGAAGAGAGCAGATTTACAGTCTGCCGCCTTTAACCACTCGACCACCTACCAATAATAGTGCACTTTGATGGATTCGAACCACCGACATCTTGCATGTAAGGCAAGCGCTCTCCCTCTGAGCTAAAGGTGCATTGTTGTACCCAAGGAGAGACTCGAACTCTCAAGCCATTACAGCCACGGTTTCTAAGACCGCTTTGTCTACCAATTCCAACACTCGGGCATAATGTGGTTTACTTTTAAGTAGTTACCACAAAACTACTCACATTTTGATGGGCTCATCTGATAGAATGTTTCACCTACCCAGCACTTCTGATGCAGAACAGCTTGTACCCCCTCAGGGACTCGAACCCTGGACTCCCACATTAAAAGTGTGGTACTCTAGCCAACTGAGTTAAGAGGGCGAATAGTTGTCCCGCAAGGATTCGAACCTCGATTCTCTGGACCAAAACCAGATGTGCTGCCATTACACCACAGGACAATAAATGCGGAAGAGGTAGGATTCGAACCTACGGTACATCTCTGTACGCTTGTTTTCAAGACAAGTGCAATCGACCACTCTGCCACTCTTCCTTTGGGTTTTTCAAGATGTCAATGAACTTTTTTTTCTAATTTCTATACTTAAAGATAAGAAAAATATCTTTACAATCTAACCTTTTTTTGAAACTTTTTTCAAAAAAAAATCCGAACTGCTTTGTTTAGCAATCCGGATTTAAATTAAAAAATATGATATGTATTCTTAAATCAACTCTTGTATCCGGATGTTACAGTGCGAATATAATTCAGCCACTGCTTACTAAACGAGACCATATGTTGATTAATTTTCTTCATCTTACTATAATATATATAAACTAATTTACTTTTACAACCTTTTTCTGAGAAATGTTAGTTGTGTTTGTAGGTCATGGTCCAATAATCAAACACCACTCTCATAACGGCTTTCACCCACGGCTTCATCTCGTGTTCGCCTTCTTTGAAATATTCTGCTGGAAGAGATGTGAATCGGCTTTCCTGGCCACGTGATGTTAGCACCCGGCCTGTAATACATAATCCTTCGTGTAAAACGGTTTCAAATGATATGTTTTCAAACAACACATCTTCTTCCTGCACATACAGTGGACTAGTAACTTTTACCAGTATGTTGTGTTGTTGCAAGTTGAAATCACAGCACTTCTTCAAGAATCTCCACTGCGTTTCCGTCCAATATTCCTTTTCCATTTCAAAACAAATAAAAAGAAGCAGCCAATGCGTTGACTTCATTAGCTGACGACTTACATGACTGCTTCTCGGTTATGAAAACTTTTATTCTATCAACTTCCAGCCTTTACTTTCACCATGCCAAGCTATAACCGTTGGCGACACACGATGTGGGTTTCTCATTGGTATATCTTTGTTTACAACATCTTTGAAATACGTTTTCATTTCTTCCAAACCTTTGAACTCATAAACATTACCAGCTGGGTCTATTACTTTTTTGATCGTTTTACAACGTTCAGATTGTGCTTTTCTATACTCCTTTGTTCGTCGGTATGAGTAATCTGTGTCTGAAAATGATTTCATCCATTTTTCTCTATCTCGAACCCAGGCTTCTTTCAATGAAGCTGAACGTTTTTTGTTCGCTTCTATTTTTTGAGATTCTGATAATGATGAAAATGTATCACCGCCATCTCCTCCCTGAGTCGCATTGTAACCTTTACGGTAACTATTATACTCAGCAATCAGTTCGATCTCTTTTTGATTTAGTTCAATACGTGAGTCACACTCAAATAAAATATGACGATCAAACATTTTCCATCCATATTTTCGTACTGCATCATAAAACTGCGTTTTCATATTATTACGTACGTGTTTTACGTGTTCAGTATGTCGACGCGTTTTATTTTTACACTCACTTTTACCAATATACCATTTTTGATTTATTTTGTTTTGGTAGCCATAAATATACATAAAACTCCTTTAGTATAAATATGGCTACCTTTGTAAAACAAATAGTGTAACTTAGAATGGATTCTCCATTGTCTCTTCTGTACCTGTATTGAAGATATCTTCTTCAGCGGTTGCCATGTGCTTCTGAATAATCTGTTTTAGGAACGTCCTTTCAGAATCAGCACCTCCTGACTGATCAAAGAATGGAAGAATGGCTACATCTGCTGCTTCTGCCAAAGTAAATCCATCTGCCAACAAATCACATACTCTGACTGTCATACGAGTGGATACCATAGTATTGAGCTTGCCTTCTTCTGATCTCCACTCTTTACGAGTCAAGTCTGCAATGTCTGCGACTGCTTCAATCAATCCAGCTTCAAGTTTTGGAAAACGCTTTGCCAACAAAGACGACTCACGCTCCTTGCTCAAAATGTCTACTTCAATAATCTCAAATCGATCCATCAATGCACGGTCTAATACTCTGGTTGAAGTATACTCCGTACCAATATTTGCTGTGGCAATAAAGGATACACCAGATGCTACATGAATGGTTGGAGCATTGATATCTTCATCTAATCTTAGATATCTTTGACCTTCATCCAATACTGTCATCAGGATGTTCCATGCTTCTGGATGCGCACGAGACAATTCATCAAGCAGAATCACTGCGTTCTCAGTCTGAATTGCTTTTACGAATGCTGACTGATCAAATGCTGTTTCGCCGTCTTTGAAGTGAGTGTTACCAATAAGAGTGGCTCTTGGATCTTGCGTTGCTCCCAAGTTAAAATAAAAGAATGGACGATCCGTTGCTGCTGGCAATGCTTTTGCAGCTTCTGTCTTACCACATCCTGCAGGACCAACCATCATGATATTCTTACCACGCAATGCTGACCTTACAAGATACTTCCATTTAAGATCCGTCATTTCGAGTGTCTCAGGACGAAGATCAGCTGAATTCTTAATAAGAGCTAATACTGGGTCTGCTTCTACATTTACTTCTTGTTTAGGAACATCTTCAACTGGATCTATTTCAACCTCTGATATTTCAATTCTTCGTGCTCTACCCGTTTCTTCATCAAATGCAAGAGCTTGACCATTTGCTTCAGCCTTTTCAATCATGATGTCTCGGAAGAGTGATGTAATTACTTCTCCTGTTGTTGCATCTGTTACGATGCCGTCTTTAACAATACCAAATTTCTTTTTCATAACCTTAAATTTAATTTCTAATTTCTATATTATAATATAAGAAATATACATTTAAGATCCAACCTTTCTAATAACTTTTTTTGGGTCTACATGAAGAAATTTAACGTACTCTTCTGACATATAAGCAAAGTAATCTGTTTGCATTATTTTCTTGTGTGCTGCATTCAAAACATCCGCACGTGCAATGTTAATCAAAAAGTACGGTGCCTGTTGCCTTACGCGACCAACTCGATCATTTGGGTTGAAGCAAATGCATTTGTATTCTTTCATGCCCATCTTCTTAAGGATGCGATTAACTTGTTTTTGATAGTACCCAGTTTCTTTAGCTGATAAAGATTCTCCAGCCGGCATTTTCTGAGCTACAAGTAAACTTTCATATGAAGATTTTGAAAATTCTTGTATGATGGCAAGTAAATTTTCTTGTTCTGGATCTAACTCTGCTAACATTAGTTTTCTACTATCTAATTCTGCTTTTACAAATGGGCATGGCGGAAGTCCTCCGTAATCGTCAGATGGTACTGACAAAACATTGCGAATGTAGGCGATCATTCGTTTTGCTGTTGTATAAGGACATTTCATATCCTATTATAGGAAATTTATTTTGATTATCAAATCATCTGATCCGCGATGTATGCGATGCCAAGCACCAGCTGGAATGTCGATGTAATGATTTGGCTCAATTGGTATAGGTAATTCATTATCATATTGAAAACTCCATCCTGTTCCTGACACGTGTTCTATCAAGCGATTTTCTCTATCACGATGCCAAAGAAGATCTTCTGCTTCTGTGTCGTGTGGAAACTTGCGAATAATGTATTCTTCTGTAACCTCTAAATTTTCGTACGGAACTCGTTCTTCTACCATATTACCAGAATCTGCCTGAAACGTTACGTCCGAAATCTTTATGTGCTCGACAAGCCCAATAACCAGCTTTAGTTCTGTCCTTTTTCATATGACATCTATGACGAGCTGCAAATGACTTTCTAGCTCCAGGGTCATTCCAATTTGCCTTCATTCCAGAATCACCATATGAAATCTTAATTACATTGCCTTTGTTATTGCGAACATATACTTGATACTTTTTACGACCGCCTTTGGTTGGCTTTCCTAGACTTACTTTTTTGCCTTGGTATTCTGCTTCATCGAGTGGAATTTCCATTGGGTGATCTAACGGAACACGTTTGCCTTCAAATGTAGCAAATCTACCTATATCAGTAGTTTCAAAAAGTTCTTTATCACGTCCTTCAAACCATGCATGGCCAGCATCAAACATTTCACGTGCTTCAACAATTAAATTGAAACTTGCTTCGCTTTGCACACGAAATATGTTTTCGGTGATACTAATTTTATTATCATAATGATATTGCATTGCTTCTGACATCAACGCTTTTGATTCTAATAAACTTTTCAATTTGATCATAATTTTACCTTTAGTCCCAATTTAGGTACATGTTTTCTCCATGTTGCAAGAATCTGTTCTTTGTCGTCTGGAGTGATATATGAATTACCATTTTCGTCTTTCATTGCAATGAAATGATCTAAATAGTCATTAACAATTTTAGAAAATGGTTGTCTTGATTTTTTTGCTTGCAGATACATTCCTTGTATCATAGCTGGTATTTCCATTGGAAGTAGGAAATATTCTCGAGCAGGTAATTCGCCTGTTTCGATTTGTTTTCTTCGTTCCTGATCACTCGGAAGATACTTTCCTGGCAACAAATTCCATCCAGTTTGTGTAATATGTTCTATTTCATGTCGGATTGTATCTCTTAGATCCATTGCAACTTTGCTGTATATGTTTGGAGCATCTGCTGGGTCTAATTCAAATCGTATTTCTATATATGGATCGGTAGTTGCATCAGCAGGATCATCGGTCTGATCATTGTATGCATCACCACCTTTTCTGTAATCATCAAGTCCTTCAATCCATTGTACCCGTAGTGCTATCTTGAACTCTAATGGTATTTGTTCATTTTCAACTTCATGAAAATAGATATGACTGAAATCATCACCATCTATTGTAGGTACTTGCTCTCC
>JGI10211J34971_10002703_pt1 | contig 14337 bp, 15 predicted proteins | sample Etolagsediment_FD_34971 | JGI IMG/M metagenome (IMG submission 34971) | reverse complement strand
TTTTACTATTTTTTTAGGGAGGGTAGTAGATAGTTAAAAAAAAATTATAAAAGAGAGAAAATATAAATTATATAATTTATATAAAAAACTTCTTGTGACACTTATAATACAACCCTCCAGACTAACCCTCCATACGAACCTTTTATTAACAGATATATGACAGAACTTCTATTATTCGCAAGTTAAAAACTTAATGCGAAATCCATAATGCGAAAAGTTAAGTATATATATTATATAATTTATATACTTAAAGAACTATTCAAGTACTTCTATCTCTAAATCAACCTCTATGGGTCCTTTTATAGTAATCAGATTATCGCGATCAACAACGCCACCCATAAACCAGTCTTCAACTTCCTTATTATGAATGGCTTCCTCTAACTCAGCCTTATTCATTCTGCAGATGTTCTTAATACCTAGTTCTTTAGCTCGTATGTATAACTCATACTTTTTCATTATATAAATTAAAGTAATAATAAAAAACAATAATATCTACCTACTTTAGATGCCGATTGACAGGTCAAGTTACTATAGACATTATTACCAACAAAAGAAGGAACAGATAAAACAAAAGTATTTAGATAAGCGGAAAGCAGATAAGGATGAGAATGAGATGTTTAAGGAATATGGAGGGGTCAAGAAATACTATAGAGATAAACTAGTAGAAATGGGGTTTTTAGTCATTACTCCTATCTCTAGACTTTAACCTAGCCTTCATTTCAGTATATAAATCACAATCATTATCGCTAGAATGTCCTTGCTTAAAATTTATACAAAAACTGTATAGTCTGCCCATACCTATAGAATTAGCCCTTTTAAAGAAGCCTTCTTCCATAGCCCACTTAAATCCACGTGCTTTAACCTTTTCTAGAATGTCTATATCTATACCAGTAAGATCATGTATATCTTGTATACTATTTGGTTGGGATAAATTTTGATTATACATTATATTAAAACTCTCCTTACATCTCATTTTATATACTAAATATCTATTTTTTTATTAATAGATATTTAACGGAAATGTGATAGAAAAATAATAAATAGTCTATTATATATGGAAGTTATACCAGATGATGAGATCCCCGAGCCTACTAAAAAACCACGTAGAACCCGTACAATGACACCAGAACTCCAAGCCAAGTTGGCTTTAGCTAGACAAAAAGCACTAGAAGTTAAGAAGAAAATGCAGAGCCATGAAGGACGTGTAGAAGTAACAGCGGAGAAGATAAAACGTGCAAAGGCTAAAAAACAACAAGAAGATGCTATAGTGAATGATGCTTTAGCAAAGATAAAACGGGAAGAAGAGGAAGCCAAGGCTAGTATTAAGGCGGAAAGTGTTACAGAAGAAGTAGCAAAATTAGAGATAAGTGAGAAGACCCCCGCACCTGAGCCCGAAGCTGAGGCCGAGGCTGAGGCGGAGCCAAAACCTAAGGCAAAACCTAAGGGCAAGACTGGTTTAGTAAAAGGATTTAGTAAACCAGCGCCTGAACCCGAAGAAAGCGAGGAAGATGAACCACCGCCCCCTCCTAAACCTAAGAAAAAAACGCGTGTAAAACGTGTAGTGGAAATGAGTGAAAGTTCTAGTGATGAAGAAGTTGTTTATGTTAAGAAGCGTATACCGCGGGAACGGCGAACACGGCAACCAGTGTATGAAGAACCACCAGCACCACGTCAACCACCGACAGGACAATTTACTCATTTCTCTCGTTTAATTCCACCAAGTATGATGCATAGATACAGATAAAAATGTAGTAATATTTATATATGCCAAGAGTGGAATTATCACGTAGTGACAACCCAGATAAAAAATATCGTATAGTATTACACAAAGAAGATGGTGGGAAAAAAACGGTACATTTTGGGCAAAAAGGTGCGGGAGATTACACTACCCATAAAGATGATGAACGCAAGCAAAGCTATCTGGAGCGCCATAGGAAGGGAGAAGATTGGACTAAACGAGGTCTTGATACTGCTGGTTTCTGGAGCCGTCACTTACTTTGGAATAAAAAGTCTATAGATGAAAGTGTGAGAGATATTGAAAGAAAATTTAATGTAGATATAACCAGAAAAAAAAAATAGCTATAAGTATATATAAAATGGCAAGACGAGGTTTTCTAAGTGATGCATCTATAATGAGTAAATACCCAGAATACTTTACACCACCTGCAGGTAAGACCAGTGGTTTGTTTCCAGTAGGCGATGATCCTAGACTAGTGCCCCAGCGCCCTAAGAACCCTGAGAAGCTATTCCAGATGAAGAGTAAAAAATCAGGTATTCCTGTTAACCAGTATCGCCAAGCTTACCGCCGTGCATTAAGGACTTTAGATAACGAGCGCGTACATGTAATAGATCCACCTAAAATAGGTAGACCACAAGTGCACCCATTAGTAAATCCAGTAATGGGTTCTCGTCCTATTGTGGTAACACAACAGCAGATGAACACACAATCACAGCCACCGCAACAGGTTAGACCGCTAGATGCTCAAGCTTTAGCAAAAGTACAGAGTTTTTATAGAAGAACAACCCCATACAATCAACAGCAAATTTATGCTGATTTAGATGCTCAAGTCCAGCAATTAGGGCTACCAGGAATACATGCAAATTTAACACAAGATAGAGTACAAAACTCTAGAGCATTTGGAAGACTAATGAATATGGCACTTTTACGGGATACAGATCTACCCACGAGAGTAGTACAACCGTTTTTACCTCAACCAGTAGGAGCGCCACCTGGTCCTCGTGGTCGTGGTACAGGAAGAGGAGGCGGACCGCCACCACCACCACCACCGCCACCACCAGGCCCACCAGGCCCACCGCCCCTAGGCCAAAACTGGCCTCCGTTGGGTGGCCCATAAGTTAAAAATCAATATATAATTTATTTAGTATATATATAAATAAATTATGGAAGAAGTCTTAAAAGAATTTCCGCTACGTCCTCCGCAAGCAAATCCCCACAATTATACAGAATTAGAATTAGCAAAACGAGAGAAAGCAATAAAAGATATGGGACGTGATCATCCCAGTATACCGCCTAAGTGGTTAGAATGGTTATATGATATTGTAGAAAATCGACCACAAGAAGAAATAGAAGATATTATCAATAATAATAAATGGAGTAAAAAGCTAGTAGATAGACCATTTGACCGAGCATATCAGACAACCGAAGTAATAGAACCAGGCACTGAGGAATGGGAACGGTTAATGGAACGTAAAAGATTAGCAGAAATAGAAGAGGCTAAAAAACAGGAAGAAGTAAAAGAACGCGAATTAAAAAAGTTAGAATTAGATGAATAAAAATATATACTAATAAATATATAATGAGTGTTAGAAATAGTGATTATGTGGTCTCTTCTCATAACTACTTTTTAAATAGTGATGATGGAAGAACTGATGGTCAGTACAATGTAGATTTTCAATTAGGACAGAACTCTATTAAGACAACTGGACTAGGTCAATATATTAGATTAACTTTATCTAATTTTAGCATGTATAAAAACTGGACAAATGTGAATGGTAATAATAACTTTATATTTTACCCAGTAAATACAGGTGGAGTCATATCGTGGTCAGCAATAGAAATACCACAATATAATTATTCTAATATATATGATATTGTTGATGTATTCTCTAGCCAAGTAAAAACCGCTTTATTAGCTCAGTTAACCTCAACATGGGGTAGTAGTACTGATCAAGGAGATCCAACATTTTATAACATAGTACAAGTATCACCAGGAGCGGGAACAACTCTTGATGGAACAACAGATAATATCGTAGATTTCCAGTTACAATATACAGGCGACGGATCTGGTAATGGTTTTCCTGCTTTTAATGATGTAAGTGGTAGTTACATTCCTAATGATATAAGTTTAAATACTTTACTCCTAGATGGTTTTTTTGGGTTAATGTGTATTCGTGATCCAGCAAATATGCAACCGTCACAACCTCTAAATAGTGGACAACCATATCCAGCAGGAGGTGACCCAGGTCTGTTATATGGTGTAGATCGTCATTTTGCTAGTGTTCTAGATGCAAATGGTAAATTAACTGATATAAATAATATGTCTTTTCAATTCTCTATGGTCGGAAATAATCTGCGTATACAAGGTAGGTATCCGGCACAACGTAGTACAGAATTGAATGTATTTTTAAGGGTAAATCCAGTACCCGAAGTGTATGCTAGTGCAACATTTGAGAACATAGATAAACCTATAAATGTGCAACCAGATAATATTTTAGCAGAAATGAGAATAGATAGTGAAGTAGTGCAATTCTCTCCGCAGACGGGTAGAGAATACTTTGTTAACTTCCATCAGCAAATGTTAAATCATTTACAGTTAACTCTTACAGATAGCCGTAATAGATTACTACCAGTATATGGTACACGGCAGACTACTTTAGGAAATCGCTCATTTACATGCACATTAAGAGCAGATATAATAGCGGGTAATGCATCTGGTGAACGTCCATCGCATTTACAGGTAAACATACCAAAACAAATAGGAGCTAAATTCGAGAAAGTCTTAATTAACCAGAAAGATGGAGAAGATCCGTATGGTAAGCCACCCCATTATTAAAAAGTAACACAATCTCTCAAACTTTAACAAATAAATCTATATTTTTGCTAATATATATTTATTTAATTTTAGAATTATAAAAATGTTGAGAGTATATTATAACATGAGTTATTCCCCAGCCTTAGAATATTTTTGCCAGCGTCTAGAAGGACTATCCGTAGGTCAGTTTCGCTTAGAGACCCAGAACCAGGGTCAGACTGTTCCATCGCAGAGCATAATCAGAGTGAATATCCCTACAAATGCTCTTGTTGATATTCGTAGCTTTTCCTTAAATTTTTCGGCATCTACTGGTGCTGGTGGTGCTAACAATGGTCTTCGCCTTCCCGATGGTATTGAGAAGCTAGTTAACCGTGTAGAAGTAAGCATCGGGGGTGTTTCAATCGCTTCTGGTTGCAATTATTATAATGTACTTTGCCAGGTTAAAAAAATTGTTGATGGCTGGAAATCCAGCGATGCTCTTGCCCACAACAAGATTATTCCCACTGGTGCTTCGTATGTAGACAATCAGACTATGACAGGTATCTCTGGTGAGGTATACACAAGCACAAACAACATGACCCAGTTTGCTATTAGCAACTGGTGTGGTTTCATCGGTGAATGCGAACCAAGAATTCTATCCACTGATCTTTTTGGTGACATGGTTATTACCATTTACCTTGAGGCTCCTAACAACTGCATCTCTACCAGTGAGGGCGTAGCTGTTGGAAACTTCACAACTCTAGCAACAGCTCCCAATGCATCATACTCATTAAGTAATGTATACGCTACCATTACCTGCTATTCAATGGCTTCGGGTGAATATGATAATGTTATCGCTTCGCAACTCCAGAGTGCTGGTTCGCTAGAAGTCGGCTTTAAACAGTACTTCTCATTCAGAGAGGCAAACTTCACCAGTATCATGCGCTTCACAGTTGCAACCCAGAGTTTAAATAGACTTTTTGCGGTATTCGGCACTCATGGTAACGATGCTGAGAGTGTTGATGTTTCTGGTGGAACTGCTATGCCAAATGCCCCTCTTCTTGAGGCACAGAGCTTAAATGCTTTTGCTAACAATCAAATTCCATCGGTTCTTGACAGCCGTCTATCTGCTACATACCGCCACCCATACACATCGTTCGAGGCTCTTCGCCACTCCGCAACTGCTGGTTTAGAAGAATACCAGTGGACACTCAACTCGGCGCTCTACCCACAATACAAAATGCGTCGTCCTGATGTTTTCCGCCTTTGCGAAATTGCTGGTAAACGTTCGTGGTATGAGCCATACGACAAAGGTCTTCACACCTTCAACACCAACGACTTCGTTGTCTGTGCTAAATTCACTATGGATGCACCCAATTCTAGATATATTCAAGGTTTGGATACTCGCAGCGTTGCACTCAATGCATACCTTAACGTAACAGGCAATAATGCTGCGACCAACATCCCCTGCTATGTCTTCTGTGAGTGCGACAGTTCGCTCTTAATTGCGCCAGGTCGCCAGATTGAGATAATCCAGTAAAAACAAGACATTTCAAATTTTTTTTTATATTATTATTGTATAAAATGAATATTGCAGGATTACAACAAGCGTTTAGCATAAACCCGCCACGTGAAAAGATAAAGTCGAAAGAGGAGATTATACCTAAGGTTGAATATAGAGGCAATGCTACTCGCCTTTATAAGGACTTTGGTCGCCTCCGCCCAGAAGATATGATACATGATCGACCATTATTACTAAATCAAGCGATAGACTACTCTAGCCGAAGAGGAGTATTGCCATTATATTCTATTAATAGAATAGTAGGTAGAAATCCACCAGAGTTTGGCAAGTTGCATGGATATGTTCCAAGTCAAGGAATGTCTAGAACTCAGAAACCGAGTGTTGCGAATGGTCGCCCGATCACTATACCCATTCATAAAACAAGAAGCAATATTAATGCTAGTCAGCCTAGCACAATAGGTATTGCTTCAACTCTAGTAATGTAAAATAGATTATTTTTTAGCATTTTTTTTATTATAATATTATAATAATAAAAATGACGAGAAGTTTCAGTAAAACACAAGTCCCTGCTATACACGGTTTACCAGGATCTAATATGCCAAATCTACAAGATGGTCAAGTGCCGACATATAATGCAACAAGTAACACATGGACTAATCAAACACCAGCAAGTGGTGGTCTCCCTACTTATACAACTGCTGAAAGAGATGCTTTAACACCAACAACAGGATTAGTAATCTATAATAGCACAAAAGGTAATATAGAATTATATAATGGAATATTTTGGGTAGAAGTAAGTGCTAATAGTTTTACCTTTAATGTTGAATATTTAGTTATAGGAGGTGGAGGTTCAGGTGGTCGTTTCGTATCACCTTATAGAGGCACAGGAGGTGGTGGTGCTGGAGGTTATAGAACAAATTACGCCACAGAAACATCTGGTGGTGGTGGTTCTACTGAAAGTGCGAAAACAATTACTGCGGGAACAAATTATGTAGTTACAATAGGTGCGGGAGGAGCATCAAAAACTACTAATGGGTTAGGTAATGATGGTTCAAATAGTGTATTTGATGATATTATCGCAGATGGTGGTGGTGGTGGTGGAGCAAATAGTAATGGAAGTCCAGGCGGTTCAGGTGGTGGTGGTGTGAAAGACCCTGGCACAGGAGGAACGGGAACAACAAATCAAGGTTACGCCGGTGGTGATGGTTACGATGGTGGTTCGGGTCCTTTCGGGGGTGGTGGTGGTGGTGGAGCAGGAGCAGTAGGTGTTAATGCGGTTCTAAATAATCCAGGCAATGGAGGTGCGGGTGTCCAAAGTAATATAACAGGAACACCAACTTATCGTGGAGGTGGTGGAGGAGGGTGTCAAACAAACGGTGCCACTACAAATTATACTCATTTTGGGTCAGGTGGAAATGGTGGTGGAGGTGGTGGAGGTTCTGGTGGAGTTGCTGGAACTGACGGCACAGGAGGTGGAGGTGCGGGTGCTGGTAATGCTAATTCAGGTAAAGGTGGTGATGGTGTTGTTATTTTACGCTATCCTGATACTTTTACCATTTCACAAAGTGGAGGTTTAACAATATCAAGTGAAACAAGTGCTGGTGGATATAAACACGTAGAAATAACTGCTGGAACAGGAACAATTAGTTTTGGGTAATAAATGCACCTTTGATATATTATAAAAATATAGTATAAATATTATATGACGAAAAGTTTCAGTAAAACGCAAGTACCCTCAATACACGGTTTACCAGGATCTAATATGCCAAATCTACAAGATGGTCAAGTGCCGACATATAATGCAACAACTAATCAATGGACTAATCAAAGATTAGGAGGTGGGAGTGGAACATCAGGACAAGTTCTTACCAGTAATGGAGCGTCTGATCCAACTTGGCAATTTCCACCATCTCGTAAGAATTATATAATGAATGGAAATTTTGATATATGGCAAAAGGGGACATCATTTTTAACCCAAACGACTGATACAACATTTGCCGATAGATGGCGAATTGAATGGTCGGGTGCGACAGGTAATTTCATAAGAGGTAGTTTTACTGCGGGGCAAACAGATGTCCCTAATAATCCTAATTATTACGCCGATGTAGCAATAACAGTAGCAAATGATTTTGCCAGAATAGGGCAACGGATAGAAAATGTTTATACTCTTGCTGGTGAAGAAGTGACACTTACATTTTACGCCAAATATACGACAACCGCACCTACCTCTTTTGATGTAGAAATTAAACAAGATTTCGGTAGTGGAGGAAGTGCTGATTTATCAGGTCAAATAGCAACAACCCAAACCTTAACTACATCTTGGACTAAATATACATATACTTTTACTATTCCAAGTATAAGTGGAAAGACGATTGGTGCTGGTAGTTATTTGGAGATTTATCCAATATTAATACCATTAGCAGAACTTTGTGATTTTCAACTCGCTCATGTCCAACTTGAAAGAAGTTCATATGCGACCAATTTTGAATACTACTTTTTAGAGGAAGAACTACAACTTTGTAAGAGATATTTTGAAAATTTTTTATCAGGATATACAGGTTGGAATATAAGTGCTACACAAACAAGGTTCGGGGCGAATTGGATGGTTGAAAAAAGGGTTTCTCCTACTGCGGTGTTTATAAGTGGTTTCTGTCAATATGGACCGGGCGGACAACAGAATTTTTCTAACATCACACTTGAAAGTGGAAGCAATACACAAGCGGGATTATTTCAAGGAACGGTTAGTGGTGGATTAACTACTAATGCTGGGTGTGTTGGTGTATTTAATGTATGGGTAAATGCTGAATTATAAAACACATATTATATCTACTATAAAAATATAGTATATATAATATGGCATCTAAGCTAAAAAGGAAGCTTAAAGAAACAGCAGTGCAAAAAATGCGAGATCATGACATTTGGAATTACATAGATAGTGATAAGGATATAGATTTAAAAGAAGCATATTCTCGTATTGTGAATTCAGGTTTACCTATGGATTATAAAACTTTTAGAACATTTGCACATGGTTATTTGGGCGCATCAAAAAGACGACCGCCAGTACTTAAAGCAGTACCAGTAGAAATCCAAAAGGCAGCAAGAGCTTTAGAAGCATTACATACACATGGGTTTGATGAGAGTATGCCAGGCTCTTATAACGCTGCACGAGCAGAAGCCTATGCTGATAAAAAGTATTTGTATCGCGATGGTACATTTACATCACCAAAGGACGATTTCGGTAATATAGTTCATGAAGCATCAACAAAAGATTATATAATGTATGAAGGTGGTCCAGGAACACTAAGTCCAGATGGACCGTATGCTATGTTAAGAGGTTCAAGGTTAGGAATGGAGAAACAGGCTTTTAAGGACTGGATAATGAATTTTGGGGGTTATGTAAATAAAGAGATGACAGCTAAATTAAGAAATGAAATAGAGGAAAATTTTGAGAAGAGTCAACAAATATTAGAAGAGAAAGGCTTAGGAAGAGTAAAAAAAGTATTAGGATACTCAAGAGGAGGGCCACTTTCGTGGTTTTTTGGGCAAAAATATAAGATACCTAGTATATCATTAAATGGTGATTTAGGTACAAATGTAATAAACATAAACAAGACGATGGAAGATGCACCACATGAAGCAATTAGAACTATGGAAGATCCAGTTAGTATGTTAGGTATAAGAAGAGTAAAAGCTATGAGTGGTTTAGTAAAAGGTTTTAAAACAAAAACAGTACCAGAGTTATTAAAATATGGGGAAGGACAGAACATAGCAACAGCCCATGATTTAAAGCATTTTACAGAAGATGGAACACGAGCGTTGTTACCTAAATCAACAGCTAAGCTATTTGGTTTACACTATAAAAAGATGTTATTAAATGAGATGAATTTAATGGATTTAGCACATGAGATGCGTGGTAAAACATTTGAAGAGTTCCATGAAGAAGCAATGAAGAGAGGTTATACAATAAATCGAACAAATCCCATGGGAGACATAGGAGAGCCACCACAAGAAGGTATAGAATTACCAGGTACAAGATTACCAGGTACAAGATTACCAACACCAGAAGAATTAAGGCGGACAACAGTACCAAGACCACCAATGCCCGAATTTCCTGAAGTACCAAAAGACCCCTCTCCCATATTTCCTGACGTACCAAAAGATGTACCAAAAAGAGTAGGTAAAATGCCAATGCGACCCACGCCAGAACCTCCTAGAGTATCTGTACAAGGCGAAGCAGGTGGCAGTCGTGATCTTATGCCAGGAGAGATAAGAGGTCTTATCAGAGAAGATACATTACGTAATACAGCATTAGACATTTACCGAGATCCAACAGAATACTTAAAAAACCAAGAATTAGCAAGAGGACGATTTGGTACAGCAGAACGAGCAATAGATCAACAATTAGCAGATTTTAAAAGTAAATATGGTGAGGACTATGCACGAGCAATGAAATACAGAATAACTCGAGAGCTTCTGGGACGACCTCGTGGTGAAGTGGATGAAGATGAAATAAAACGAGTATTTCAACGACAAAAACGACTAGTTACACGAGAAATAGAAGACCCACGAATTAGGGATAGAACACCAGGTATAAGACGTAGGCAAGGTGTTAGCGACCCGATTGTACCTTTAAATGTTATAGAAGAATTAGACGAAACGTCACTAGATGATTTATTAGGAACACAGAGTAACCGTGCAGAGACAAGACGAGCGGTAGAGGATACGGCTTCGGGTGTAGAGATACCAGAAGACATGCCAAGAATGCCAGCAGAGAACAATTCAATATTTACAGCTTATCAGATGGCGAATGGTGGAGATGCAGAGAGTTTATCACAGTTAAATTTCAATGATCCTAAATTAAATAGTGTATTTGACTTAAAGAGAATGTTAAGTAATGAACAATATGAGGCTTATTTGAGAGCATCGCCAACAGAAAAGTTAGCAATAAAGCAGTATTTAATGAAAAACATAATGGAAGATACACAAAATTATATGAAAAATTATCATGAGCCATTTGGAATAGTAGGTAGAGGTATAAGGAATATGTTACCAACAGCAAGAGGAATAGGAGGTGGGATGTTAGCATCAACCGCGACAGACTTTGCTATGGGTGCTTTAGAAAAACACTTTAATATAGATCCAAATAGTATAGGAGGAGAGGCTTTAGAAGGAACAACAGCAGGAATGGCAGGAGAGATGGGAGGAAGATTTTTAACAGGAGAATTTGCATCAGCAACAGCAGCTATGAATTTAGCAAAGATAGGAGAAGGAGGATTTTTAGGAGGAGTGCAGACAATTTTAACGCCACCATTAGAGAACGCTGCCAAGCATGGATTTGATTTAGCATTTCCACATGCCAACGAATATGTCAGGGATATAACTTCGGATATGATAGGATCAGTGGGAGCATTCTTTGCGGGTGCAGGTTTACTGGTTGCAGGATCAGCTGGAGCATCAGCACTAGCATCATCATTGTTTGGAGCAGGAACATTAGATGCTTGGAACCCTAGTGGATGGGTATTATTAGTAGGTGGAGTATTATCATTGTTAGGTGGTGCTTTACAGGGATGGTTTGAAGCAGGTCAAATCCAGAAACAGAAAGAAGAGGTAGCTTATGCAGGTCAAGCTGAGACATTAAAAAATCAGTATGGAGTTGTCAGGCAATTGATGGATGAGTTAGGAGATGATCCTACAAAGTTATTAGAATTAGATCAACAATTAGCGGGTAAATTAGATAATAAGAATGTGCAATCTTTTAAGAAAGACAAAGATGGTAAGATGCCAGGAATGCAACAATTAATGAACCAATTTATATCATCATTCCAATTGAAAAATGTAACATATTTGAATAGTCCACAAGCATTGCAATTAGCTATGGAGAATACATCAAATAGACAGCAAAATATTACTAATAGTTTAGTGCAACGATTAAAGGCTAACGGTATAGATCTAACGAAGGCATTACCAGCGGGATCATCACAGGCATTACAAACTCTATCTAAATTACCATTTTTTCAAGATGCAAAGGATATAGGTCAGGAAGGGTTTGAAAATTACACAGAATATTATAAGAATTATAATACGGTAATAGATTTTATGAATTCGCATCCATCACTAAAAGGAATAGTAGATAAGTTAGGTTTACAAACTGTCAATGTACCAACAGATCCAGGTAGTTTGTTAGGTAATACGATGCCTTATAAAGGTGATGATGCAAGTGATGTAGAAAAGATAGAAGAGCAGATGGAGAGTGGTGCAATAGAAAAACGAGGATTTCAGGATCAAGCATTTTTACAATTATTAATGAAAGGACAAGTGCCAACAGGAAAGCAAGTAAATGATTTTATAACTGCAAATCCTAGTATGTTCGGGCCAGGAACAGCCAGAGGCAAGATACAGACAGCAAAAGGTTTAGCATCATTGAATCAAGGTAATAATCCTTTAACAGGTCAATCACTAAGTCAGTCACCATTGCCAAAAACAGTATTAGAATTATATGGAATTCAGTCTAAAGTGACAAGTTCAGTAAATCCAAAGACAGGTAAGACAACCCAGACAACAACATATAGTTTTATGCCAGGAATTACAGCGTATACGGGTAAATCTACAGATACACAGAGTACTTATGTAGGTGATACAAATATGGTAGGAAAATTAAATAAGACAAATACAACATCAAAAACACCTGGTGCAACAATTGGTGCTAATTCAGGTTCAATAGCTGGTGGCATGGTAGGTGGATCAATGACAAGACAATCAGTACCTAGAGTAATAACATCAGGTGCTCAATCTAATCTAGGAAATATGACAGCACCAGTAGCTCACACACAAGAGCCATCAGAGCCTGATCCACCAGTTCAGACGAACGCAGGTCAGGTCAATCAGTTAAGGGTAAGAAATCCACAAAATTAAATATATATAATATGTATATTAATGGAGCGTAAAAATATAGGAAAATTTAAACTACAGTTACCGAAGAAAGGTGCATTTATGATAGAGACAGAGCAAGACTATCCAAAGCTACATGCGTTGTGTATAGCGTCAGGTAAGCGTGGTGGTGGTAAGAGTGTAACAGTAGCAAATTTCTTAAAGAAGTGTAAGGATAAGCATTATTATGATTTGGTGATATTAGTAACACCGACATATAACAGTAACAGGCAGATATGGGATATAGCAGAAATAGACCCTGGTGATGTGTTAGAGCCAGATATAAGTTCAATAAAAAAGGTAGTAAAAAGAGTAGAAGCGGAGAAGGCAGAATGGGATGATTTTTTAGTATTAAAAAAGAAGTATGAGGAGTTCCTAGGAGATCGTAAGAATAACTTACAAGATTTAAAGGCAAGAAAACTACTAGATTATTATAACTTAGGATTTTTAGAAGCAGAGATCACAGAGCCAAAGTGGAAGTATCCAGTAGAGCAACCACCCCGTATAGCGGTAGTGATAGATGATGCGATGGGTACAGATCTAATGAGTAAGCCAAGAGCTGGTCTAGTTAATTTTTGTATAAAACATCGTCACATAGCAGATGGTTTAGGATGTAGTGTATTTATGTTAGTACAATCATATAGGGCAAGGGAAGGAATACCCCGAGCAATTCGAGAGAATACCACACTTTTGCTACAATTTAGAGTGAATGATGAAAATCAGATAAAAGCAATAAGAGAAGAGTGTGATCTGCCAGTAGAGGAGCAAGAGTGGATAGATTTATGCAGTTATGCTCATAATAAACCATTCAATCCATTAGTGATAGATTTTAATCCAAAATGTGAGACTAAGCGATTTAGGTCAGGGTTCGATGAGTATGTAGTGCCACCATCATTAAAGGGTAAATGCACATGTAAAAAATAAAAAAAAAATTGAAATAGATTTTTATGTATGATTTATGTTAACAACGCAAAGATGATCCATAACTGGGAAGATATCGAGACGTGCAAGAACGGTAAAGAGTGGAAGGGCACGATCCCAGTTATTAAGCATCGTCGTAAATTATTAAAGGGTTTTATAGAGGAAAATCCAATGAGCCAAATGGACAAAGCATTTTGTCTAAGACATTATAACTTATTATCAAAAAAAGATAGAGTGATATTGACTGACTATAAAACAATTGATGATGTGCCTTATGTATGGAGATATGATGGAATGTGTAAAGGTTGCTGGAATTGTTGCTCAAAGAGTACAGAATAGATTAGTTAGAGAGATTAGGTTATTTTTTTTTATGGTTAAAAGTATTAGCATAAAAGTATTTGATGTAAAAGATATGATAAATAAAGTATAATATAA
>JGI10211J34971_10002702_pt1 | contig 14339 bp, 7 predicted proteins | sample Etolagsediment_FD_34971 | JGI IMG/M metagenome (IMG submission 34971) | reverse complement strand
CATCCATCCAAAACTGGTAATCCGCACCTGTATAGTATATGCCCCAGCCAGTAGAGGTTCCATTACCATAAAGACAATGAGCCGCTATATCATCATACTTTACCCAAGTTTCTGTAGTAAAGCTGGCATTTGTGCCAAAATCCCAATCATCGCTATCTGCCATCGTAAGGTAGCTTGAGCCATCAAGTCCAAGACATCCATTACCCTCAACAGTTATCCAATCATTCTTCGCTGTGCCTACCATAACTCCTGTATGGTCTTGGCCACTGTCATCTCGAACTGTTCTATTGCGGTAGTCTTCGATGTATTTGCAGACCGGACTATTGACCGCAGATACAGTATGGGTGCCTGTAGAATCAGTAAGCCAACCATTAGTATCATCTGTATCGTCAGGCACCCCATCAAAAGGCACCAGTAAAAGGGTGTTTGCATCGTCTGCAAAGGGCGTTGTACTTGGTGTAAAATCTGCGGTATACCTGGCATTATTAGAAATACGCACCCCTTTAATATACCCCAACCAACCTTCGGAAGCCAAACTATCAAATCTATTCCCTATGGCAACCCCTGCGGTACTGCCTGATAGATCAACAGCGGAAGTTCCAGTAGCCTTTGCTACGCCGTCTATATAAATAGTGCATTCGTTAGTTCCTGTTCCTGCTCGAACTACAGCGATGTGCATCCATTTGTTTATGGCTGTAGCTCCTGTAACAGCTACTAAAGTATTAGAATTATTAACCCAATAAAGATTATAATCAGCACCTAGATACATACCGAATCCGTCAGCATGGCCTACCATATTCCCAACATCAATCAATCCTTCGTTTCTGTTGTCGGAAGTCCAGAACCATCCTTCAAGAGTATAGTTTCCTGTTCCTATATCCCAATCAGATGAGTCGGGTACAGTAAAATAATGTGTATCACCACCACAATAAGCAGTAGAACACAAAGGACTATTCAAACTTGGTGTCTGTGCTGTCAGTAATAGTTTCGTGTTTGCTCCGGCTACCGGATCCGCGGTAGGAACAGTTATAGTATCTGTCAATCCTACATTGGGGGATGCGGAGAAAGTATTAGTATGTTCTATACGGATGTTTTTCATATGTCCGTTGAAATAATACCCTGCTCCGGCTGCGCCTATTTGTAGTACACCGGCGAAGGTAGCTATACTATCATCAGCCACATAAGCGGTCTGTATCCCATCAAGATAAATACCCCAATAATAACTGCCGGCGTCTTCGTTCCTGACAATTGCAACGTGTTGCCAAATACCTGTACTTAAAGTTCCACCATTAAGAGTTACCTCCGGACCGCCATTATATATCTGAGCGCCAAGAACTCCGTTAATCTGATAACAGTTCCATACGTGAGTGGCATCTACATATTGACCAATGGGGACTGTTGTCCCCGATACGGAAGTTGGTTTGACCCAAAAATCTACAGTCCAGTTTGTTGATATATCCCAATCCGCACTATCAGGTATAGTAATATAATCACTATCCCCATCAAAGAAATACGCTTGTCGTTTGTTATTGATAGCGGTTACAACTTGTTTAGCATCGCCTACCGCTGTTACAGTATGTGCAGAAGCAGAACTATCTACGAGCCATGCCCCTTCATCTAAAGCATTTAGGGTAGATTTTTGTACGACAGTTGGGTCAGTAGTCATTGAATGGGCGCTTGGGCTAGAATCGGTATACGATGTTGACCCGGCCGCTTCATCCATTTTAAGTAATAGCATCGTGTCGCTATCACTACTAGGGAATGATGTTGGTACAGTAATAGTATCTGAATCCCCGGCATCTGGAGAAGCTCCAAATCTATTAGTGTCGGAGATACGCATACTTTTCATAAAGCCATTCATATAGAGAGTAGTGCTTTGTGCGCCCACCTGAAGAGAACCTCCTATATTTCCAGTACAGGCTGTACTCTGATACCCCACCTGTTGACCATCAATATAGACACCGTTGTCACTACCAACTTTACACCAAGCTACGTGGTACCATCTGTTGGCTACAAACGCTTGGTCACCAAAAAAGGAAGCATCGGCGTCCATCCCGTCTACCCATACACCGATGTCGTTGCTTGAATCCATACCAAACCACCATTGAACTCCTACACCCTGGTACTGGGTAACAAAGGTTTGCTGTCCTGTAACACTATTAAACTTAACCCATCCATCAATAGTCCAATTAGTGCCTATCGCAAAGTCATCACTATCAGAACAGTAAATATACCCATTAGCCCCAAAACTGGCCGCTACATCCTTTGAGCCACCTTCAAATCCTAAATTCAATACTTCACTCATAGCTTACTCCTTATTTAAACGCTCACTGTTAGAGACAAAGTGATTCTCGTTGCATTATCGTTTGCATCCACATTGTACCTTAATATATCCCCCGCACTTATACTTGTAGTCCAACTCGTCAAGGTAGTATCTTGATCTTTAGTTGCTGCCGAGGTACCCGGAGGTGTTGCACTTGTGATGCTATCAGCATTAGTTGGAGGGAAGTTGGCATATGTATCCTTCCAAATATCGATAGTTGCTGTACAACTCTGATCACATAGCATAGTCACACCAGTGATAGTACAAGCATAGCCTACCTCTACATCGCCCCATACACCTGTGGCTATCGTATCGGTACCATTACCTATGACTACCTCTATATTGGAGTTCCCTGGTCCAGTTGGTCCGGTTCCTCCTGTAGGTCCAGTTGGTCCAGTATCTCCTACTGTCCCTTGATCTCCTTTAGTCCCCTGAGAACCTGTTGGTCCAGTTGGCCCAGTTGGTCCAGTGTCACCCGCCGTACCCTGGGTACCTTGGTCACCTTTGGTTCCCTGGGCGCCTGTTGGTCCGGTTGGTCCAGTTGGTCCAGTATCCCCAACAGTTCCTTGATCGCCCTTGGTTCCCTGGGCGCCTGTTGGTCCAGTTGGCCCAGTATCTCCTACTGTACCCTGGTCACCTTTAGTTCCTTGCGCTCCGGTTGCCCCTGTTGGTCCAGTTGGTCCAGTATCCCCAACAGTTCCTTGGTCACCTTTAGTTCCCTGGGCGCCTGTTGGTCCAGTTGGCCCAGTTGGTCCGGTGTCACCCACCGTGCCTTGATCGCCCTTGGTTCCCTGGGCGCCAGTCGGTCCGGTTGGTCCAGTCGGCCCAGTGTCACCCACCGTGCCTTGGTCACCTTTAGTTCCCTGGGCGCCTGTTGGTCCAGTTGGCCCAGTAATCCCTTGAGTACCCTGTATACCTTGCGTACCCTGGGGTCCAGTTGGTCCAGTCGGTCCGGTAGGCCCGGTCACTGTAGACGCTGTACCTTGAGTTCCTTGCGCACCTGTTGGCCCAGTAGGCCCAGTAATCCCTTGAGTTCCTTGTATACCTTGAGTTCCTTGAGTTCCCTGGGCGCCTGTTGGCCCAGTAGGCCCGGTCACTGTTGACGCTGTACCTTGAGTTCCTTGCGGACCAGTGGCGCCTGTGGCCCCTGTCGGCCCGGTAATTCCCTGCGTCCCCTGTATGCCCTGGGTTCCCTGGATACCTTGAGTACCTTGAGGTCCAGTCGGTCCAGTTGGTCCGGTGGCCCCTGTCGCTCCGGTTGCGCCTGTGCTTCCAGTCGCTCCCGTACTTCCAGTGGCGCCGGTCGGTCCGGTTGGCCCCTGCTGACCTTCTACATAAAGGGTAGTCAATACACTAGACGCATTTACAGTTCCTTCATATACCCAGTGGCAAGTTCTATTGGCTACAGAGGTTGTCTGTGCGTATACTTTGACAACAATTCTATCGGTAACATCGAGAACGACATCTGTAGGATTGGTCACTGTGGTCTCATAAGTAGTCACCGCGGTAGCGTCAACCTCTACAGTTGTCACCTCAAATAGCAATGTCTCTGTCGTATCTGACTCATATTTATACACCTTATATGTAAAGGTGGTTATTCCTGTAGCACTATCTACATAGTGGTGCATATGGAACTTCTGCGGACCCGCAGGGATAACATCCACCCCTGGGTTATTAGCATCCGTAGCATAAGAACCCATAAGGGTCTGCCCATCACCACTACCTATTACAACAGTATCATCATCTTCCACGTTAAGGGAAGGTACTCTTCGTAGTCCCTCGTAGGCTCCTATTGCCGGAACAGTAGCGTCACTTGAAAAATACCATAGCTGTCCTGCTGCCTGTCCTGCTGTACCCTGGGGTCCAGTTGGTCCAGTGGCTCCTGTTGCTCCTGTCACTCCGGCTGTGCCTTGAGTTCCCTGGGGTCCAGTTGCGCCTGTTGGTCCAGTTGGTCCGGTAACAGTTGAAGCTGTACCCTGGGTACCTTGTGGCCCAGTTGGCCCAGTAGGCCCAGTAATCCCCTGAGTTCCTTGTATACCTTGAGTACCCTGAATACCTTGAGTACCCTGAATACCTTGAGTACCCTGGATACCTTGAGTTCCTTGTGTGCCTTGAGGACCCGTGGCGCCGGTTGCGCCCGTGGATCCAGTGGCACCTGTGGGTCCAGTCAACTGTGCTGCTGTACCTTGCGCACCAGTTGCACCTGTAGCACCACTAGCGCCTTGGGGACCAGTAGGACCGGTCACCCCATCGCCCGCATATCCGCCGCCTGCATAAGCCATAGTATCCTCCTATTAAGCCGTCAATTAAGCATTGACTATCGTATTTACTAAAAATCTTTCCAATACTGTTGAAGCGTCATTCGCCCCAGCAGTAGTTACTCTTACTCTCAAAAAGTTTGCCACTGTAGGCGCAAAAGGTTTAACGTGAACCAAAGCATCTGCCGTATTAGTGACCAAGTTCCCCACACCATCAGGCACAACCATATTGCTATCGGCTGCCCCTTCAACAGCCGGAGCAATATTGCCTTGCTCAATGGCTATCGAAGCGAGGATCACACCACTTGACGTAAACTTCCACTCAAACCCAAAGGTAACATCCTTGGGACACACATAAGTCTGTGTATAGAAAGTGCCTACACCACCACAAGGTAGATCTGTGTGGACTCCATCTTCTCTCAGTAAATCAAAATTGTTAACATCTTCATTTCTCTTAGCCATTGTGTTTCCTCCTATTTTATGGTCCAGTTGGTCCAGTTGGTCCGGTGGCGCCTGTCGCTCCGGTGGCGCCTGTCGCCCCAGTGCTTCCTGTTGGTCCAGTTGGACCCGTTGCTATTGGTATCCCATTTGAATATCCACCTCTATAACCGCTCATAATTCCTCCTATTAGGTACTTCTCGTTATCTCTAAACTTAAAGTAACGCGTTCTGCTACATCATTAGAATCCACATTAAACCTAAAAACATCACCATCTGCGACTGCCGTAGTCCACCCAGTAAGGGTAGTGTCTACGCTTTTGTTAGCCGCGGTAAGTGTAGGTTTAGCCGCCGCGGTAATTGTATCAGCCACTGTAGGTGGAAAGTTAGCATAAGTATCCTTCCATATATCAACCACCATCGTGGCTGCCTGGTCTGCAAGAAGAGTGACCCCTGTTATAGTTCCCGCGAAAGGTACCTGAACATCACCCCATATCCCCGCTGCTATGACATCAGTACCATTACCAAATACAACCTGAACTGTAGTATACGACCCTAGCCCTGCTGCCCCAGTAGCCCCAGTTGGTCCGGCTGGTCCAGTTGGCCCGGCTGGTCCACCACTAGGCCCAGTTGGCCCGGTGGTTCCTATGCCTGACTTATTCTCTAGGGCATCTCCTGTTGAGTTCCACCCTATGTAAGCATCCCCTGATCCTTCTGGTAAAGATATCCCCGTCTGCCCTGCCGGAAGAACAACCACAGAATCAAATCTACCATTGACCTGTTGGATCTGTCTCTCGATCCTATCCATACCTCCCTCTAAGGCTTCCTCACGAAGGTTGCCATCAGTTGGAATGTCCACGGTCTGGGTATAAGGTATATTAGAATATGTCACTACCCAGTCACTAGATGTAGGTGGAGTTATTAGAAAAGTTATTGATCCACCTTCTTCGTCAGGACTTCTAGTTACACTATAATCTACCCCTAAGACTTGGGCGGTCTGAACTGAAGTAGTCTTATCCTCCAAGTATACCCCTATGTCTGTGTCCGCGTATATCTTGTAGTCAAAACTAAAGGTGGTGGATGCATCATCCCCGGATACCTTTGTTAAAATTGATGTGTTTTCAATAGTCATTATTCCTCCGTTGGTCTTGTGGCATACTCTGAGTATCCCATAATCATTAATAATCTACGAACACTATTGACCGTAGTGCCTTCCCCGTTCTCTTCGGACATTAGGGATATGCCTTGGGCTGCTCCACTCACTGTCCTCACAGCACCTGAATATATGCCACCAACTGGACCGGTTGCTTCTGCCAATTGAGTAGTTATGTTTAAGAAATCAGATAGTTTTATCCCATCTTCATATTCTTTAGTCAAAGCCCTCTCAACATCAGCTATGTTCTTGACCATAGAATCAAATAGCCCTGTCCCCGCCGCATCCCATCTAGCACTATAAGGAAGTTTTGCATCCTCGTCTATTGTAGCTTTGTATGCATTGAAGATCGCTCTGGACGCCAACACCCTTAGTAGTCCCCCTGTGAGGGGCATATCATCAAAGGGTCCAAGAGCAAACTCAGCTAAATATTGGGGCATATCCTCTTTTTTATAGTTAAATGCACGTCCCACCGCGGAGTATAGCATAGGTAGGAGGACAAAAAATGTTGCAAAAGTCCTAGCAAATTGCGTAGCATTGAATCTTTCTGTGCCTATAGTGTCTAATTGCTGCACTAAAATACTCGCATATTGCATAGGTGCGTGGGTAAAACTCGTGAATGCCCTCACAATTGGGTTAGGATCCAACGACATTCCTATCTGTTCAGTCACCCTAGCTGACTGCTGGGTACGATCTATATGCTGAACTGCAAGATTAGCAGCTTCAGTATCACTCTTACCATCAGCTTTGTGTTGACTATACACAGCCCAACCATTCAAAATGACACCACCCATATCCCCTAATTGAGTTCCAAGGAATAGGTAGTGGTTCAAAGTTAGATCTAGTTCAGCCTTCTTTAGCCGTTTCTCGGTCATCTGACCACCCTCGAAAGCTGCATTGATGTCCGCGATATCTCTCGATATAGCCCTTCTCATAGTACGATGGGCGAAGTAGGGATGCTCCAAGAGTTTACTTAATTCACCACTCTTTAGTGCTTTAGGTAGTTCTGACATAGCTTTAGCAAAGGTCTTTCCATTAGCTACCTCAAGCGCAGCAAAAGCTGATACCAACTGCTTGGGAAAAAGAACCATCTTACCCGCCAAGAGCATCTTCTGCATATTGGTGACCGCGTGGTTCATAGCACTATTGAGGTTGCCTGTCCCATATCTCTTACCCTGGGCGAGGATATCTACATACTTCTTGAGTCTTCCATAAAAGTCTTTATCGCGTACCTGCTCTATCTTCTCTCGTACCGCGCTATTACCTAGGACATCCTGAACCTGGGCTACCTTCTCAGCGAAAGCTGCATAATAGGATGCGTCCTTTATGTAATGGCGCATCTTATCAAAGTCTGCTACATCTTTGAGTCTCTTCTCACTCTTGGTGAGTTCCTTCGTGAAGGTAACATTCTGCATATCAGGCGAGAGGGGTCCTCGACCTAGAAGCTGATCGATCATATTTGAAGACCCAAAATCAATACCTGTCCTATAGACTGGGGAATATCTTTCCCTATATCCTAGGTCATACCCCACTGTTTTCCTATGGGTTTCGTTTATCAATGGCCATATATCATTGTAGAGGTTCAACTGCATAGCCACAAATTCTGTGTCCTGTTCTGTCATATTATCTACTAGATTCTCAATCTCTCCTTCTGTCCACCCCTGCTTTTTCATTATGGACTGTCCATCAGGACTCAGCCAAAGCATATACTTCTCTCTAGCCTGGGCGATAGATCCTCTCCAAAATGATTCCAAGCCCCCTTGTGCATTCTCCTTGGATATGATTACATCAGGATTAGACGATTGGTCGTTGTTTATGTTGTCCCTAAGAAACTTCTTGCTTAACTCAAGGGTAGACTTAACACCAAAAATCCTCATAGCCCCTAGGTTAAATTGACTCGTGAAGTGAGCATATAGGGTCTCGTTCTTCATATGGGCTTTGCCAAAGTCCATCACGGCTTCAAATACTGAAGAGCCGGTCTCAGCACCCATTCCTTTAGCAAGGGAGCCTATGAGAGATTGATAGTTGAACCTACGACTTAACTGGCTCATTATGCCTTCCCAAAGATTCCTATACCCTTCCTCGTTGAGTTGCTTAGTCTTGTCTAAGTTTTCAACTACTCTCTCCTGAGTCTTCTCTACGAAGGCTCTATTAGTCTTAGCAATCCTCTGGGCTTCAAGAGTCTTGTTCTCCACAAAGTCACGAAGAGTTCTCTCTATATTCATATAGTCTCTTGCAGAAAGAGGAGAACCATCTGGGTTAGATTCGGTAGCTAAACGCGCAGCCAATGTTCTCATAAATCCTTCTGGTGTGTGGATCTGATTGACCTCTACCGCCGGGTTAATGTCTTCTTGGTTCATTGCCTTCAAAAATATATCGGCAAGTTTCTGTGCCTGGGGAGGAAGATTGACCTTCTTCTTCGTACCCACTCCCTTACCCTTCATTAGATTGATAGCACTATCTATGGATTTCTTAAAGGTAGTCGTAACATTATCCTGAATGATATCGTTGACCTTCATCTCTAATTCAAAGAACTTCTTCTGCAACTGTTCAGGAGTCGTTATCTTGTTGAGCCATCTACCAAGCTGGTCAAACTTCTGAGACTGGGAAAGTCCAGGTCTATTGAGCAACTGTTTGATAACTCCTTTGATATACTGCATCTCTGCCTGAGTTGCCTGTCTTCCACGAAGAAAGTTCTTTCGTACATTCCGAAGTATCAAAGCGGTTTGTTTATCGGCTATTCGCCCAAGAACTTCAGCATTCTTTAAGGTGATCTGATTGTCCCCGGTAAAGACGATTTCACCAGGATTCTCTTTCAAATAAGTAAGTTCTGTCGTTGCGTCTATATAAGTTTTTATAAGATTGTTTATGGCTTTGGTGTTTGTCTTCCCAGCTTTAAGACTCTGCAGCTTGAGTGCCTTCATAAGTTCACTCTTAGCCTGCTTTGCAACGCGAGTAAGTTCTTTAACCCTACCCACAAAAGCTTCCCTAAATATGGGCTTAACATCATTAATAACTTCAGGCTCTATACGAACAAACTCTTCCGGCTCTTCTGCCTTCTGATCTTCTAATGTCTCGGTGATTTCAGCGGCCTTCTCTACAGCTTTAGCCCCCTTAACTTTCTTACCTTTTATATTGCCTTCCTCTATCTCAGCATTAATGTCTGCTGTAGCCTGGGCGCGTAACTCATTTAGTAGAGTTTCGCCTGGTGTCTGGACATCTAAAGATTCAAGAATCCTTTTAGCGTCTGCGTTCTCAACACCTGCTTCACCCCTTGAGAGTTTGATAATGTCTCTCATATTTTGGATCTTACGATTCTGTATGGCATCATAGCCGGTATCTTCACCCATACCCGCAAGAACCTGCTCGGCTGCTACCTGTTCGGCTTGAGTATATATCCGATTAGCCGTATCGTGGTTTACCCCCAATTCGGATCGTAACAAGGAAATCGCTTTAGCTTTCTGCGTAAGGGTTACCCCACTCACCATTGTGCCACCAGCAAAAGCACCCACTGCCCCTGCATAAGCCATCTGAGATAGAGCGTCTAATAGGGTCACATCTTTCGATCCACCAACCACCCTAGACATTCCTAATTCTACAGCCGTCTGTGCTGCTTCTGTTGTGGCTTCTGTAAGAGTAGCATTGAGTATATGCATAGCTGTGGCTTTAATGCCCGTTCTAGCTGTCTTGTCAAAAACTGCATTAAGCCCCATACTCTCAAGACCACCCACAGCCACACCAGTAAATGCCGCAGCTAGGAAGGAAGTATCAAAGTCTTTACCCGCTTTAAGGGCGTCTACACCTACATCAGCCGCAGAGGAGAGACTAAATACTCCTGTAGCTAGACCAACCCCACCCATCTTATATAGAGCAATCGTAGCCAATATAGAACCAGTCGCATCTCCTAGGAACTGTGATGCCTTATTGGTAGTGGGCTGTGCTGCTTCCATCTCTGCTGCGATCTTCTTACCTTCTTCGGCCATATAAAGACCATAGTTAACCATCTTCTCGCCAATGCGTTCTGATCTCTCCCTATGGGCTTCTACAGATCCATCTAACCTCTCCGCTATAAAAGTCTCGGCTCTATCATCTATCCCAGAGGTGTCAAGAAAACTTGATAGCCCAGGAGCAGCCAACGAAAGAAAAGCCCCACCCGTATCTACCGCGGTCTTAGCTATGCCTTTGTCCCGGACAGCCGCCCCACTCATAGCTGTTATGCCCCCTGGGATGCCTGTGAAAATCCCCACAAAAGCCTGCCCAGTCCTATTAAGATACTGGGTGAAAGCATTTCCATTGTACACAGCAGTATCTCGGCTAGGCGTAGTCCGGATGGTTCCGGTCTCGTCCTGTTTCCAGAGATGATCCTTATCCACACTATTAGTCGAATACATCGACTTATATGTGTCGAGATCCATTACCTCGTCTACTGTGTTTTGTTCTTCCATAGCCATTATAAGTTATCTAACTCCTTCTGTAGACCTTTGGCTTTTACCTGCACTCTGCCAGTATTACCACTAAAGCCCATAAACTCAAGAGACTTTCCATTCACATTCACATAGTCTCCTACCTTCACACCCATAAACTCAGGGTTCAATTGCTGATTCTTCTCGTTTTTTATCTGCGCTATCTCGGTGGCTATCTTATCAGAAGAGATTGGCTGGTCTCCATAAAGAGCCATCCTTGTTGAAAAGGTCTCCATCATTTGGTTACGGATGTCATCTCGTAGCTGTCTATTGCCTTCTACCGTGCCAGTGTTCAGACTAATTGCCCGGGAATAATCATTAAAAGCATCGTACCCTTCTGTGAACCAATTCTTTCCTGTAGCCTGTAGCGCGTCAAATTTCTCAACTGTACTTAAAGTACCAAGCTGACCTATCATCTTCGACCCATCAGCATAGGTAAGTGTCTTAGCTTCTATTGCTGCTAGAACCCTACCTTTCATCGTATACATATCTTCCATATACTGGGAGACCGTCTTTGAAGCTTTTATGTTCTCTTCACTTTCTGCCCTCATAGGAGAAGGCACCCCGGTCAATGCGGCTTTACCCGCCCTTACCACTCTATTGACTTGAAAATAGGGGTTGGCATAGGCATACCAGGGGTATTTATCGTCCTGTTCCGCGGTTTGCTTCCCAACTACTTTCTCCTGCTTGGCAAGAATATCCTTAAACTTCTGCTTTCCATAAGGTGTCATAGCTAATTTAATCTCATCAGTTAGCTGACGTTTGGTGTCTATATCTGATGCATACGAGGTATCGTTAGCATATATGGATATCCTCTTGAGGACTTCCAAGTTCTTTATGTTCTCGTTGGTCTGCTCTATAGCTGCGGTGTTCTGTCCTTCTTTATTGGTAGTCACCATATAGTTTCTACGATTAATCTCCTCCTGGAGTTCGGTAGCTACCTCTTTAAGTCCATAATTGTTATTGGGATCGTATACCTTTTGTACCTTTTCAGCAAGGTTCTTATCGTCAGTCATTAGTTTAGTAAAGCCCTGATAAGCCCCCATAGCTATAACCATCTGGTCTAAATTCTTCTCAAGCCTTGCGAATTCTTTGGTGCCTAAATCTTCTTCTAGTGCTTTACGGACAGCAGAATCTTTAAGGGTCTCTTTAAATGCCGCAGGGTTGCCCCCATTCCTAAAATCTACATTATTGTTCCAATAGGCTGCTGCCTGTGCCTTGAGTGCTGATTTCGTAGCACTAGCGTGGGAAGCAGGTGTAGTTACAGCCCTATACCCCTCTGCTGCCTGAAGGTATGTATCCCTTGATTGTATATAGTCCTCGGCATTCATTAACTCCCCAGCTATAGCTGTGGAAGCCTGATTAAGTTCCTGGAAACCTATAAGGGCATTTCTATTCTGTTGGTTGACCACCCATTTGTTATTGGAAATCGTCTGTGCTGCCTTCTGCTTCTCAACTAAAGTACCAAACTTAGCCTGAACACGACCCGGTAAATCTTTAGCGAAAGTCTGGGCTAGGGTATTAGCCCGGGCTTCGTACTTCTCCCCAAAGGTCAAAGGATCTAAATCAGGATTGTTCATATACTCTGATTGGAGTTCTGCCGACTGGATACTGTCAGCCGCGGCATACTTGTAATATGCCTTGGTAGCTTCAGCAGTATCTAATGCATCCTGTCTCCTCACCATAACCGCACCAAAGTCAGCCACATCTTTAGCGACCATAGCCCCCGCTTCGTTCTGTGGAGCTACTTGAGTTCGGCTAGAAGCTAATTGTTGCCTTTGATATGAATTTATTTTTCCCATAATTCCCCTATACTCCTACCGTTGCAAAAGAAGCTACACCCTTAATAATGCCCCCGGCTAATGCCGCGCGACCCTCATTACGGACTACATCTGCTTTTTTATACGCGGCTCTTTGGATTGCTTTACCTTTTGCTTCCGTTGCCGTAGCTTCGGTTTCTGCGTATTTAATTGTCTGTGCCGTTGTTATCAAAGCTGATCCAGTAAGTTCTACCCCTGAACCAATAAACTGTAGAGATTGAGAAGCCGCGAAACTACGCCCCTCTTCCCTTATGATAGAAGCATCTCTAAAAGCTTCAGCTACTGCTAAATTTCCCTGATACTGATATTCGTCTGCCTGAACTTGAGCAGATTGAAATTTGCTTATGCCCCCAAGGATACTGCCAAAAGCCCCCATATAATGCCCTATGGTTGGCGATGCTTGTCCAGTTATCCCACCAGGATCTTCCTCACCAAAGGTGGGTCTTATTCTAGTGGTGGCTCCAGGACGTAATGCCTGGGATAAAGTAGGTCCGGTATTCTTAGGGGCTGTGCCGTATCCATACCCTGTAGGATTTGCTATTATCCCCATATTACCTGTAGGATTACCAAAAAAACTTGCTACTGCCATATTAATTCTCCTCACTAATTTCCATATCGCAAACCATAGAGGTTAACGTGCAAGGATATGGAAGGGTCTGTACAACCCACATAGTTTTCTGTTCATCATAGCTTGTAAACCCAGGTTGTTCCTTCATCCCATTATATAGGAGTGGAGGACGATCAGTATACTGAACTCCATCCCTAAAAGCTATCTTCTGCATATCATACGGATCCGTCCCATAAGAAGCACCTAAAGTATTTCGGAAAAGTAAATTAACTTTATTAATTGACTTATATTTGCCTGGGGTTATGCCTGTCGATAGAAGGAGTTCTAAAGGCATTGTCTGTACTCTCCCATAATAAGGAAGACCTATCATCACATAGGTAGCCTGCCAATCAAGTTCTATCGCCCCATCTGTAACAACACAATCAGGATGTACTCCACCATCAGCCACCACCGAAACTGTTTCTCCCTCTAAGTGTGAAAGCCCGGACACCGTGTCCTGAGTAAAGTACCATTTCCCACCATCAATGGTCGCGGTACTAGCAAAGTCCTGTAGGATTCTACATTGCACTAGCGTTTCATTGGTGTACTCTATTATCTCTGCTATACCCTGCTCGGTACCATCAATATGTTTAACCACAATTCTCCGGTTAAGATCGTCTGCGCTAAATATAGAAGCACTTGCGCCAAAGGTCACATCGTCTCCGGTGGTTGCCCCCGGAGATATTGCTATGTTCTCTTCTGTCGTATCCAAAGATAGACAGCTATCTAAATGTACCTGACGCTTCTGAGCATAATACATTAGGTTTCTGTATTTAGTGTCATCAGTATTTTTCGCATCAGAAGTAGGCGCGGTATAAAAGTCTGTTCGTTCAGGGATGCGTGGGTTCTTAGAAAAATACTCTATGTACCTACGCGTCACTCCATCAACTTCACGCTCTACTCCCACTACCACTAAATCCTTATTGTCAGCCTGGGGCTGCGCGGCTACAGTAAATACCTTACCCTCCCCACCTAAAATATGTTCGTTCCAGGATGAAACATCTTCTCCATCACTGTACACAAACGAAAGAAGTCTTCCATCCTCCATACACATCCAAACCTGGTTAGGATTGCCCTGCTGGTATACCAACTGTTTTATGCCCCCCTGTTGAAGTTCATCAGACTGTATAGATTCATCCTCTGATTTAAACCCATCATTAAGAAGACTATATGCAAAGCTATATACTACTTCTCCCCCTCGCTGGACATACACTATATCTGTACCAAAGTTAACAGGCATTATGTCTGCTACCCCATAGTTATCCACGGGGAAAGACT
>JGI10211J34971_10002701_pt1 | contig 14340 bp, 13 predicted proteins | sample Etolagsediment_FD_34971 | JGI IMG/M metagenome (IMG submission 34971) | reverse complement strand
AAATTTAAAAGCATCTTTTAACTGACCTGCAATTTGTGTTTCACCAACAACTAAACTATCCAAAGATGAGGCAACTGTAAATATATGATGAATAGCACCCTCATTTTCATAAATATCAGCTAACTCTTCAAGTTCCTCTGTATCTAGAGTAGAATGAGAAGCAAACTCTTTAATGGCAAACTCACTAGCTTCTTTACAGTTTGCAGTATTGAGGATTAACTCTATTCTATTGCATGTTGATAGAAGCATAGCTTCACTAATAGCATCACTTTTTAAAATATTTTTTAAAAAAGATTCTTTTTCGACTTCATTATTAAAACTAAGTTTTTCTCGTGTTGCGATATTTGTATTTTTATGTGTAAAACTAACTACAATATAATCCATTAAAACTCTCTATTTATCATTTGACTCATGATGTTTTCTAAGTCTTCATTGTTATAAATTTTGATTGATTTAATAGCTTCAAGACCTAATTTCTGTGCTTGTTTAACACTGTCTTCTAAAGCTTTTGTTTCTATCATTTGTTGTTTTATCCACATCTGATCCTCGTTTGATAAAGGCTGTTTATAAAATGATTCTAATTTCTTTTTATCTTCAATTCTTTCATGAAGTAATAAATATGGAATAGTAACTTTACCTTCAACGAAATCCAACATAGCTGGTTTTCCTAAAGTTATACTATCTTGAGTGATATCTAAAATATCATCTATCATTTGAAATGCAAGTCCAAGGTTTTTACCATATAGAGCAAAAGCATCAGCATCCTTATTGCTTAATAATGCTGCTGCTTTTGCACTTGCTTCTATTAAACTTGCAGTCTTTTTATAGATCATCTCATAATATTTATCATAAGAAGTATTAAAAGTTTCAGTTAAATCAACATCCATCATCTCCCCTACACTTAAAAGTGTTACAGAGTTTGAGATTGTAAAAGCAACATCTTTATCCATAGTAGTTAACTGAGTAAATGCTTTTGAATAAAGTATGTCACCAAACATAATAGAAGTTTTATTATCAAATAAAGCATTTATAGAAGGCTTTCCTCTTCTTGTATCTGCTTCATCTATCACATCATCATGTAGAAGAGATGCTGATTGTATCATCTCAACTATAGCACATAGTTTAATACTCTCAGCACTTACACCTGCTATTTTTAGTATAAGTTTACTTCGTAACATCTTCCCTTCAGATAATAAAGCAAGTAATTCTAAACTTTTTTTATCACCAATCTCTTCAACAAATACTTTAATCTGATTTTTTACTTCTAATAACTCTTCCATTGTATTGTATTAACTATCTAACCTACAAACAATTTCACCAGCTAATTCAATATATGTACTTTTTTTATTAAATTCTAATTCAGTTGAATTTTCAAAAGAATACTTTTTGATAAGTTGATTTAATTCTTGTTCACCATGTTGTTGTGTTAAAAGTGTTTCCATCACAGTAAATCTTTCAAAAAACTGATCCATTTGATCTTTTACTAAATCATCACTTGCCGTATTCACTATATCCCAAAATTTTGATTTTGGGCTTCCTCCAAAAATATTTGATTCATCTTCAAAAAGTGCATCATATTTTGCCATTTATTATCCTTAATTATTCTATTTTTCTATTCTTATTCTTACTGATTCAGCATGAGCACTTAGACCCTCTGTATCTGCAAGAAGAGCGCACTCATTACCAATTTCATTTATAGCATCTTGACTAAAACTTATTATTGAACTTTTTTTCATAAAATTTTCTACATTTAATGGACTGTAAAATTTAGCAGTTCCACCCGTAGGCAAAGTATGATTTGGTCCAGCTATATAATCCCCTATTGGCTCAGGAGTGTTAGCACCCAGAAATATAGCACCAGCATGTTTAATCTTAGGTAAAAGTTCAAAAGGAGACTGTGTCATAACCTCTAAATGCTCTGGTGCAATCTCATTCATTAGCTCTATAGCTTTGTTCATAGTCTGTGTTACTATTATACACCCTCTATCATCTATAGATTTTTTTGCTATTTCATTTCGGCTTAAAACCTTTAAATAATTATCAACTTCAATACTTGTTTGTTTTGCAACTTGCTCATCAGTTGTTATCAAAATAGAACTCGCCATCTCATCATGCTCCGCTTGACTTAACATATCTATTGCCAGATAGTTTGGCTTTGCCGTTTCATCTGCAAGTATCCCTATCTCAGATGGACCTGCTATCATATCAATATTTACCTCACCAAATACAAGTTTTTTAGCAGTTGCTACAAAAATATTACCAGGACCTGTGATCACATCCACTTTTTTTAAAGACTCTGTACCATATGCCATAGCAGCAATAGCACTTGCACCTCCTACTTTCATAACAGTTTTTATACCACAAAGATGGCACGCTGCGAGTGTTAGGTCATTGATCTCGTTATCAGGAGTTGGTGTACATACTACTATGCTTTCAACACCTGCTACTATTGCTGGGATTGCATTCATAAGTAAACTACTAGGATATGCGGCTTTCCCACCTGGGATATACAACCCTGCTCTATCAACAGCAGTTACTTTTTGCCCTAAAATAGTTCCATTATCTTCAAAGTCTATCCAAGATTTTGGGAGTTGTTTTTCATGATATACTTTAATTCTATCATAGGCTAGATGAAGTGATCTTTTCAAATCCCCATCCATATTGTCATACGCTTTTTTCATATCATCTGGATCAACAAAAAGTTCACTTGTATCTTTTGGACTCCATCTATCAAACTTAGCAATATGTTCACAAACTGCACTATCACCATTTTGAATAATATCATCAATGATACCGTTTACTATAGAGCTTACTTTTTTGATATCAACTTTAGCTCTTCCCAATATCTCTTGAAATTCATTATCAAAGTTTTTATCATTTGTATTTATAATTTTCAATTTCTATTTCCCTTTTTTTATAGCTTTTAATATTTTTTTTGCCGAGCGCTTATCATTCCACTCTTGTACATTGATAATTATATCAGCAACTTCTTCATACTCTTTTATTCGTTGCTTATAAAGTTTTTTCGCTTCTTTTAAGTCTTTTAAGAGTGGCCTTTTTTCAAACTTTGCTTTAGAATTTGGTGCATCATGTAATCTTTGAATAATATTTTCAAAATCTGCTTGTAAATATACAACTTTCCCGATTTTTTTAATATTTTCCTGTTTATAAAATCCCCCACCAGTCGAGATAATTGTATTTTTTACATTATCTTCACACCATAAAGCACATCTCTTTTCAAGTTTTCTAAAATAAGGTTCCCCTTTTTTTGCGAATATCTTCTTAATTTCAGTCTTTTCAATGCTTTCTATTAAATCATCAGTATCAACAGCAAAATAATCACTCATTTTTACCATTCTTCTAGCTAATGTACCTTTACCGACACCCATAAATCCAATTAGTATTATATTTTTTTTTCTCATGACTCTTATTATATCTTCAAATTGCTTAGAAACTTAAGACTATATTGCAACTTTAAAACATTCAATTAAATCATCACTTAGAAGCTTTGGATCTTCAAGCCCTATAGATATTCTAATCAATCCATCAGTAATCCCTAAAAATTCTTTCTCTTCATCATCAAAATCATTATAGATAGTACTTGCCATATGTAGACCCAAACTTCTACTATCACCAATATTTGCAGTTAGTATTAATGTTTTAGAGTGATCTAAAAAAGCAAAAGCTTTCTCTTTTGTCTCCATATCTATAGTTATCATTGAACCACATCCATTTTTATAATTTGAAATATAAAGTGGATTATCTACATTTTTTTCTAATGATGGATGATTTACATTAACTCCATATCCCTCTAAACTCTTTGCAATAATTTCAGTTGAACTATTGATTCTAGCCGTTCTTAATTCTAGTGTTTCAAGACCTAATAAAGTTTGATAACTACTATGAGCATTTGCACTCATTCCAAAATCCCGTAAAGCTCTTTTCTTTGCACAGCCAATAAGTGCCTTTTTCCCAAGTTTATTAATAAATGGTTTTAAAAACGAGTATCGTGAACTATGAAACTTATCATTATCTTCCACAGCTTTAAATATTGCAACACCACCCAATGCTGATGAATTTCCACTTAAAATCTTTGTAGTAGAATATACTACAATATCAGCATCAAATTCTAATGGTTTTACAATAATAGGTGTAATCGTATTATCAACAATAAATGCCACTCCATATTTTGATGCTAATTTTCCAATTGATTCGAGATTAGGTAATCTTAAATTTGGGTTTCCTACAGATTCACAAAATATCACTTTAGTATTTTCATTTATTGATTTTTCTATTTTATCTAAGTCATCTACCTCACAAAATATCGTATTGATTCCAAATCGTGGCAATGTTTGCGACATTAATGCATAACTTCCACCAAATAATCCTCCAATAGCAATAATCTCATCACCACTTGAACATAAACTCATAATTGCCATAGATATAGCACCCATACCCGAACTTGTAGCAACTGCACCAATTCCTAAGTCCATAGTTGCTAACTTTTCTTCAAGTATTGCACTTGTTGGGTTACCCATTCTTGAGTAAAGTGGTTTTGCTGATTTTCCTGTAAATATATCTTGTGCCTCATTTGAGTCTTTATAGCTAAATGTAGCAGAAGAAACAATTGGTGTTGATATTGCTGTATTAAATTCTTTCAATAAATATCCTTTTATAACTAAAAATTATAGCTAAAATATTTTGAAATTTAAGATTATAAAATATTATTAAATAATGACCTAAAGAATTATTGGATATAATCACCAAAAATAATAATAAAGCTATAAATGATACACTCTCTATCATTTAGAATTTTAAGAAGAAGAAAGAGATTTAATATGGGTCAAACAATAACAGAAAAAATATTTAGTGAGCATGTAGGACATGAAGTATCTGCTGGTGAAATTGTAAGAAGTCCAATCGACATGGTAATTGGAAACGATATTACAACACCTATATCTATTAAAGCATTTGAAGAAAGTGGTGCAAAGACATTAGCTAATCCCGATGGATTTTCTATCGTACTTGACCATTTTATTCCAGCAAAAGACATAGCAAGTGCTAATCAAGCAAAAATAAGTAGAGATTTTGCAGCAAAGCATGATCTTAAACATTTTTTTGATGAAAAAGACATGGGAATTGAACATGCACTTTTACCTGAGAAAGGACTTGTAATCCCTGGTGATGTTATCATTGGTGCAGATTCTCACACTTGTACACATGGAGCACTTGGTGCGTTTAGTACTGGTATGGGAAGTACAGATTTAGCATTTGCTATGATTACTGGTGGAAACTGGTTTAAAGTACCAGAATCAATCAAAGTTGTATTTACAGGAAAACCAAATGACTTTGTAACTGGAAAAGATTTAATTCTTGAAATCATTAGAATGATTGGTGTTGATGGAGCACTGTATAAAACTTTAGAGTTTACAGGCGATACAATTCAATACCTTACAATGGATGATAGATTTGCTTTATGTAATATGGCTATTGAAGCTGGTGCAAAATCTGGAATAGTTGCATACGATGAAGTAACTCAATCATTTTTAAATGAAAGAATCGAAGCAAATGGAAGTTTAAGAGCTGAACCAAAAATTCACTTTAGTGATGAAGATGCAACTTATTGTCAAGTACTTGAAATAGATGTTGCAGCATTAGAACCAGTGATTGCATATCCTTTCTTACCAGAAAATGGTCATCCAATGTCTGTTGCAGTTGCAGATAATATTAAAGTAGACCAAGTATTTGTAGGATCGTGTACAAATGGTAGATTGAGTGACTTAAAAGTTGCATCTGAGATACTAAAAGGTAAAAAACTAGCAAAACATGTCCGAATGATAGTAACACCTGGTACTCAAATGATATTAAGAGAAGCTACAAAACTAGGATATATTGATATTTTAGTTGATGCAGGTGCTGTTGTATCAAATCCAACTTGTGGAGCATGCCTTGGTGGATATATGGGTATCTTAGGTGATGATGAAGTTTGTATCTCTACTACTAATAGAAACTTTGTTGGTAGAATGGGAAGTAGAACTTCTAAAGTATACTTATCAAATAGTGCAGTCGCAGCTGCATCAGGAATCAGTGGATACATAACAGATCCAGCAACAATATAAATAAAAAATATCTCTTATAGTTGATCATTATAAGAGATATACTGTTTCTTTTATACACAATCTCAAAAAAAATGTTATTTTTCAAATCTTATACTTATACTAACTTTATATTCTAAAATCTATAAAATTTTTAATAATTATTTAATAAATCTAAATTACAACTCTAATAATACAAATCAAAAAAAACACTAAACCCTTTATATAAAGCTTTTATAAATAAATATAAATTTATTTATAAATTTTATAATTATTGATTATTATAAGAACAAGTTATAAAAAAAATTAATAAAGATTCCACAAATTTAAGTTGGGTATTATTTTCTTTGTGATAATCTTCTTGCAGAAATTAATTTACTACAAAGGAAACTATATGATTGAGAATAGAAACGTTGAAAAAGATTTAGAGCAATTAGATTCAATACTAAAAGAGCAAGGTATCTCTAGAAGAGATGCAATGAAAATGATGGGTGTTGGTAGTATGTCTGCACTTATGATGGGTGGAACTGAAGCAGAAGCTGCAACTGTAGCACAAGCAAGTGATGCTAAAGGTAAAATCGTAATTATTGGTGGTGGTTTAGCTGGTATGTCAACAGCTGCAAGACTTACTAACAATTTATCTAACCCAGATATTACTGTAATTGAACCAAACTCTCTTTCTACTAGTTATCAACCAGGTCAAACACTTGTTGGTGCAGGTCTTTGGGAAAAAAGTGAAATTATGTACCAAAGAGATGACTTCATCCCTGATGGAACAAAAATTGTAAAAGAAAAAGTAGCAGAAGTTGATGCTCCTAACAATACTGTTACTACAGATAAAGGTACAAAAATTTCTTATGACTTCTTAATTGTTGCAGCTGGTGTTAAACTTAACTATGCAGGAATTAAAGGTTTAGAAGAAGCTGGTGAGTGTTATGCAAATGGTGATAACACTAACTTAATGAATGTTTTAAAATCTGTTAATGCTTCATCAATCTATACAGCTGATGGTTCAGCAGCAACATGGGCAAATATGCAAAAATTTGTTGCAGATGCTAAAAGTGGAAAAAAAGTTAAAGGTGTATTTACACACCCTAACACACCAATCAAATGTGGTGGAGCTCCAAAGAAAATTATGTATCTTACAAATGCTAGATTAGAAGAAGCTGGTAAAGATGCTAGAGCTAATGCTGATTTACATTTCTATCCAAATGGTGGTGGAATGTTTGGTATTAAAGATTACCATACTGCAATTGTAAAACAATTTGAAGCACGAGGTATGAAATACTCTTACAAACATAATCTTGTAGAAGTACAAAATGGTAAAGCTATTTTTGATCACCATGGTACTAAAAAAGGTGCATACGATAAAGATACAGAAGAGTATGAAATGATTAAAACTCATGAAAGAGTTGAAGTTGATTTTGATTTCTTACATATTACTCCTCCAATGAAAGCACCAGATGAGATTGGTAACTCTTCTGTCGGTTCTAAAAAAGGTTGGATTCCTGTAAATAAAGAAACATTACAACATGTTAAATACCCTAATGTATTTGCACTAGGTGATATCGCTGCTGTTCCAATGGGTAAAACTGGTGGATCTGCAAGAAAACAATATGCAGTTTTAACATCAAATGTTATCTCTATGATGGAAAAAGGTGAAATCCCTAAAACAAATCAAAAATATGATGGTTACACAGTATGTCCACTTATTACAAGTATCGGTACTGTTATGTTAGCTGAGTTTAACTGGGCTTCTAAAAAACCAGGTAGTGGTAAAAATGCTGCGCTTATGTCATTCTTAGATCCAACTCAAGAAAGATATATCTGGTGGTTATTAAAAGTTTACTTATTAAAACCAATGACTCAATACGGAATGTTATCTGGTAAAGCATAATTATTTCTTATAAAGCTTCTATATTTATATAGAAGCTTTATATACTTTCAACTTCACTTCTTTTTATCAAAATTTCACATCATAATATAACTTTTTCTAATAAATTAATCCTAGATTAATACAGATTTGTATAGAATAAATAGAATCATTAATACAAAAGGTACACCGATGCAAAAACTATTAAGTAATATTTCTTTAAAAAAGAAACTACAAATTTTAACTTTTATTCCTATGATAGGACTCTTATATTTTATCATTACATCAATCATCTCATCTTATTCACAAATGCAACACATGAAACAACTATCAATGCTAGTAAATGTAACAACTAATATTGCCCAAATTGTTCATGAACAAGGAAAAGAAAGAGGCTACACAGCTGGCTTTATTGGGAGCAAAGGAGAGTTATATTTACCTGAACTTACAAAACAAAGAGTAGTTGTTAGCAAAAAGTATGCTCAATTAGAAAAATACTTAGAACAATCTGAACTAGGTGATACTATAAAAGATGCCTTAAGAAAAAAGCAAGCACCAATCCTAAAGCTTTTAAAAGAGGTTCGTTCTCAAATTAGACCTGATAATTTAGCAAGTGTAAAAACATCTAATGCACTTAATTTTTATACAACTGCAAATACTCAGCTTTTAGAAGTACTACTTGAACTATCACACTATAATGATAATGCTTCAATTTCTACAAATATAATGGCATATTTTAATATTCTTGCAACCAAAGATGATAGTGAATTAATTAGATCTTTTGGACTAGATATTATTAATGAAATTGATAATAAAACAGATGAAAAAGATAATAGTAAAAATATCTTATATGGACAAATCAAATTAAAATCAACTATGGCATCTGAGAAATCTAAACTTACGATATTCTTAAAAATAGCTAATCCTATCAATGTAAAATACTACCAATCAGTATTGAAAAAAACTAAACTAGATGAATATAATGAGTTTGTACGATCATTAGCAAATGACAATGACTTAGATCTTTTTGAAGGGGAAAGTGAAAGATTCTTTGAACTTGCATCACTTAAAGTTCAAATGTTTAAAAAAGCTGAAAAAGATATTGAAAAAAGCTTAAAAAACAATGTACAATCATTAAATGATCAAGCAAAATCAAGCTTTATTATAAATCTAACACTAGGACTTATAGTTGTAACATTGACACTTACTCTAGGCTTATTAATATATAGAAAAATTGATTCCGATATGAGTTTATTAAAAACTAATCTTTTAGACTTTTTTGATTTTATCTCAAAAAAGAAATCAGACATAAATGTAAAAGATATAGAAGGTTCTGACGAGTTTGCAATATTAATTAATACAATTAATAAAGAGGTTATTAAAACAAAAGAAATAGCAAGTAAAGACAATATTGTTTTAAAAGAGATAGATGAAACAATTAGTAGAGTTGAAAATGGTTTTTTTACTTATAATATTAAATCAGAAGCTGGAAGTGATGCTGTTGCACTATTAAAAAACAATGTAAATAATATGATTAACACTACTAAAGAAAAGTTAGATAGATTAAGTTTAATTCTTAAAGAATATGGTCAATATAACTATAACTTTAAACTTAACGAAGAACAAAGAAAAGGGATGGCTGGAAATATTGGTACACTAAGTACATCACTGTTAGCTTTAGGTGAAGATATATCTATATTTATGGCAACATTTAGTAATGTGATTGAAAAATTAAATACAAATACATCTACGATGTTAAGTACATCAACATCGTTATCAAACTCATCAAACCAACAAGCTTCATCACTAGAAGAAACTGCTGCTTCTATTGAGGAGATCACTCTAACAATTCAGTCAAATGCAGAAAGTATAACAACTATGTCTAATATTTCTGATGAGTTACAAACAACTGCAACACAAGGAAATAAACTAGCAAAAGACACATCATTAGCCATGGAAGAGTTAAATGAAAAAGTAAATCAAATCAATGATTCCATTAGTGTAATTGATCAAATTGCATTCCAAACAAATATTCTTTCACTTAATGCAGCTGTTGAAGCAGCAACTGCTGGTGAAGCTGGTAAAGGATTTGCTGTTGTTGCACAAGAGGTAAGAAACTTAGCAAGTAGAAGTGCAGATGCTGCAAATGAGATTAAACAACTAGTAGAATCTGCTACACAAAAAGCAGTAGAAGGTAAAAAAGTATCAAATAATATGATAGATGGTTATGAGGATTTAAATACTAAAATTAATGAAACAAAAAGTATTATTGATGATGTAGCAGTTGCTTCTCAAGATCAAAAAAATAGAATAGTACAAATTAATGATTCAATTTCTAATCTTGATAAAATGACACAAGAAAATGCAGCAAATGCAGCAAATCTAAATGATATTTCTAATGAAGTTGAAAAACTATCTCTTGAGATTGATGAAACAATCTCTCAAGCAAAATTTAGTGATGAATATAAGAAAATTGTATGTAATCCTAGCTTAGCCCATACTGTTTCAAAATATAAAAGAGACCATATTGATTTTAAAACAAACAACTTCCAAAAGCTCAATGAATTCTCTAGTTTTAATGTAGTAGATCATAAAAATTGTAAAATGGGGAAATGGATAGTTGAGCAAGAACAAAAAGATGAAGAGTTTACAAAACTATCATCGTGGGATGAGTTAAAAGCAGTACATGAAAAAGTACATTCAAATGTACAAAGTTATATTAATGAAAATGCCAAAAATGTTCCTCAATCGCAACTATCTGGAAAAGCACTTGATATTGAAAATGATACATTAAAAGTATTTGAAAAACTCAATGAAGTACTAAAGATGAACTGTCAAAAGTAACAGGTAAGTATAAATATATTTCAAGCAATTTTTTGATACCATAGCAAAAAAGGAATCAAATGAAAAAAGAAATTATAATTTTTATAGGCTTATTCTTATTTTTGGCCATAGGAATGCACTTTAAACAATGGATTGATCATCCAATCGAACATCTTGTAAATATGCCAAATGGTGGTGCTTTTGGAATCCCTGGAAGTATGCATCCATTTGTATTTACATTCTTATTGTATTTTGTAATTAGAATACCTGCATTAGTTAAAAAAATATTCTCTAAAAAATCAGAAGATTAATAAAAGCTAGTATTATACTAGCTCTTTTTTAACTCTTTCAACTTCATTTTGTAAGTTTTTCAAATCTTTACTATTATCAATAATATAATCTGCTAATAGTTTTTTTTCTTCAATATCCATTTGATTATTTATACGAGACATGGCTTCTTCTTCAGTTGACTTATCACGCTTTACCAATCTTTGTATTTGAACCTCTTTGGGAGTATATACAACAATAGATTTTTTGATATCATAATTTTTACTTTCAAAAAATAGTGGTATATCAATAAGATATGGTTTTTTTTGTTCTTCAAATATTCGAGCTTCTTTTATAATCACCTCTTTAATTAAAGGGTGTATGAAATTTTCAAGTTTTTTCTTTTCTTTTTCATTATTGAAGATAAGGTTTCCAAGATTTTTTCGTAAAACTATCCCATTTTCTACATATTCATCTCCAAACATTTTTGCAATTTCGGCACTATGAATATTTAAGAGTTTATGAGCAATTTTATCAGCATCAATAGTTAAAAAACCATGTAACATAAAAAGGGATGCAACAGTACTTTTACCTGTTGCTATCCCTCCTGTTAATGCTATTGCGTATTGAAAATTATCTTTTTGCAATACCAGTTATCGCTTTAGTGATATATGTAGGATGTACAAAAGTAGCATTTTGAAGCTCTGTATTGTAATAGTTACAATCTTCTAATAAATCAGAAACTTGTAATACTATCTCAGCTTGTGGATGGTATTTTTTTGAAGCAAAAATAAGTGTGTTGTGTCCAAAACTATATGGCATACAAATCCAAAAGTTTTTACCAACTGTTGCTAACTCATTTTTAGATACTTCTACATCTTTATGGATAAATGAAGCTTTTGTTACAAAAATACCTTTTGTTTGTTCTAAACATCTATCAACATTTGCCATTTCTAATTCATCTGGTGTTTCTTTATTATATAAAATAATATCAAATTCACCTTCTACATTTAAACTATCAGAATATGTAATATCTTTACATTCATGCTTTGCTAATTCAGCTTTCAAATCTTCTGATGCCTCACCAACTACTAATATCTTATTTATAAATTTATGAGAACACATTGGTACATGTACCATCATCTCATCGAATGCAAAATTTTTATTATCGCAATTTGCCATTTTGTATAAGCCTTTTAAATTAATTTTGGATATAATACCAAAAAATTGTTAAACTCAAATAACTTGAGATGATTAAAGGTAAAAATTATGAATGTTTATGACAAGATAAGAAGTTTTTGTAGAAAATTTAGAATAACTATAGGTTTAATCGCTATTGTGATTGCTGTGTTATTTAGTAACCCTTGGTGGTACTTAGGAATTATTCCTTTAATTGCTGGTATCATTGACTTCTGTCCTATTTGTATCATTTCAAAAAAATGTGATTTGGGAGAAAAAAAATAATGAGTACTATTTCATATAAAGACGCTGGTGTTGATATTGACGCTGGTAATAGTTTCGTAGAAAATATCAAACCACATGTAAAATCAACAATGATTCCAGGTGTTCTTGGTGGGATAGGTTCTTTTGCTGGTGCATTTGAATTACCAAAAGGATACAATGAACCAGTTATATTAGCTGGAACTGATGGTGTTGGTACAAAACTAAAATTAGCTATCGATTCTCAAAAATTTGATACTGTAGGTATTGACTTAGTTGCTATGTGTTCAAATGATCTAATTTGTAACTTTGGTGAGCCATTATTTTTCTTAGATTACTATGCAACTGCTAAACTTGAAGTTGAAGAAGCAAGTGCTGTTGTAAAAGGTATNGCTGAAGGTTGTATCAGATCTGAGTGTGCTTTAATCGGTGGTGAGACTGCTGAGATGCCTGGTATGTACAAAGATGGTGATTTTGATTTAGCTGGTTTTTGTGTAGGTATTGCAGAAAAAGCTGAGATGGATAGAGTTTCTAAAGTAGAAGCTGGTGATGTTCTTATTGCATTACCAAGTTCTGGTGTTCATTCAAATGGTTTTTCATTAGTAAGAAAGTTATTACTAGAAAAATTAGGTATGAAATTTGAAGATGACTTTAATGGTCGAACTTTAATTGATACACTTTTAGAGCCAACAAGAATCTATGTAAAAGATTTTAAAGCTTGTAAAGAAAATATCAATGCTTTAGCACATATCACAGGTGGTGGTATTGTTGAAAACTTACCAAGAGTTTTACCTGATAACTTAAGAGCGGTAGTTAAAAGAGAACAGGTAAGAGTATTACCAATATTTGAACTTATGGGTCAGCATGTAGAAGAAGCTGAGATGTTCAGAGCATTTAATATGGGTGTTGGTATGATATTTGTTGCTAATGCTTCACAAGTAGATGCTATCCTTGCTAAAACAGATGGTTATGTTATTGGTGAGATTGTTGAAGGTGAAAAAGGTTGTGATATAGTATAGTTTATACTTTATTATGATTTAGAAAGGGGAAAGTCAAATTTGACTTTCCCCTTTTTTATTTTCTTCTTGTATTTTGTCTAATAGATACAATGGAGTGGTAAAGTAAGTAAGCAATAATAACTTTATATACTAAAGTACCAAAATTCAATTCATCCATTCCTGTCATTATTGAAAATGGATTTATAATATTAGAAAATATACATAATTGATAATCTTCTGTAAATATAATATATATGAGATATTTAGTTACATTATTTGTTAATTTTTTTCTTCTTCATCAAATTCCTTTTGACATATTTCGCAAGTATATTTAGCCATTATTTAACCTCATCATTATCATTTAATATATTGTACAACATTATCGTCACAGTTTATGTCACTATTATATAAGTATAGATAAACATCGTTTTTCTTCTTGTTACTTTTTTAATAAAGTAACCAAAAATCGCTTGCGTTGGAAAAGCCCAAAGGGTACCTAAAATATTTATACCTATTTGATGCGACTGCGCAACTCGCTACAATATGCTCCCAGCATATTGCTTCACGCTCAAACAGTACTCATCTGCTTCATCAAAAGCTATAAATATTTTAGCTTTTCCAAATGCAAGCACCTCTTCTTAATCTGAAACTTAGAATTAAAGTAAATATTCACGGAATAAAACCGTTGCGTTTATTGAAGCTGAAAATTATACTTATGTAAAAGAATCAGATGAGCACTGTCTGAGCGTTAATAATTGTGACTAAATGTCACGATTTAGTGAGTTGCGCAGACGCTTTTAGATAAGTATAGTTTTCAGGAAGCTTTGCCTTCAATAACTAGCAA
>JGI10211J34971_10002700_pt1 | contig 14349 bp, 18 predicted proteins | sample Etolagsediment_FD_34971 | JGI IMG/M metagenome (IMG submission 34971) | reverse complement strand
GCCGCACCGCCAGCTAAAGAAGCACCTAAAGTACCTGAAGCAAAACTCCCCATACTTGATGCAGCAGCAGAACTACCAAAACCTGCAGCCATACCAGTGGCAATAGGAATTAGTATCCTACGTTTAAGAGCCATAGCAGCCATATCTGCTAGTAACCTGATGAACATATCCTTTATGGAACCTGCAAAGTCTTTAAAGTCCCTTAGTCCACCAGCAAGGAAATCAGAAAAGGCATTAGATACGCTATCGACAGCACTAAGTACTTGATTATCTAAAGCATCAGCAAACTCTTGAGCAGACATCATAGCTTTTTGATAAGCAGTGCGAAGGTCTTTTGTTGCTTCTGTTGCTTTTTTAGTCTCTTTGCGAATTTTTCCTATAGAAATAAGATACTCTCTAGTGTATCCCATGCCTAACAAAGTATCTACATCAAAGCGGTCTGTAGCCTTACCTTTGACTACAGGTAGTCCCATAAGGAACTCTTCACCAGCAGCTTCTCTTTTCATAGCAGTCGCTGCCGCTAAAGAAATGTTAAGGTCTGCAGCTAGGTTTGCAGCCGCTAAAGCTGCGTCTTCAATAGGTTTAGCTACATCTACACCAGCTAGACGTAGAGCTTCATAAGCACCTTCTCCAAGCTCTTTCTTCAAATCGTTTGCAGTATTGAAACCATCAATCAATTCTTGGTTAAGTTTATTAGCTTCAATCTGCGCTTGGGTTAAAGGCTCATAGATAGGTGTATTTGCTTGTACCTTGAGTATTCTTAAGCGTTCTTCATCAGCATTTACAAGGTCTTCAACCTTTTGTTCAAGGTCTTCTGTTACCTTCAGTTGTTGAAGTATTACTTGCAGTTGTATTTTCTTTTCTTCTGCAGACAGTCCCTGAACTTTAGCTAACTTTTCTTGTATTTCAGCGGTAAAGTCTAAGTGTTTGTGAAGTTCTTTTTCATCTTCTACAGCCTCTTTACCACCATCAATAAAGGCTTGGGCAAGTTGATTTCTTCTGCGTAGTGAAGTTAAAGTATCGACTTTAAACTTTGCTAATTCTTCTTCAGCTTCTTTCTGCTCTTCAAGATATTTAGCATGTGCTTTCTCAATATCTATTAAGGTTTGTTTATTAGCTTTCTGAATACGAAGTTGCTCATTCTGATCAATAATTGTTTGGCGTTGTTCTTTTAGAAGGGCTAACTTTTCTTCATCAGTCTTTACAATCTCAAAACCCAGTACGGTAAATCCACCACCAAGCTCAAAGATACCATTAGGGCCAAACAAGATACTGGTCTCGTTTGCTAAATCGTTTGCGGCAGTTTTAGCTTCTTGTGCAGCTATTGCAAAATCCAACATAGCCACTTTAGAGCTTTCAATACCCTTAGTTAGCATGTAGTTTTCAATAGTTAGGCTTTTGACTTCTTGTGCAGCAGCAGTACTTGCCTCTTTGAAAGTATAGAGTGCATCTCCAGCATCAGCAGAAGTCTCTTTAGCCCTTAAGAACGCCGCACCAACTGCAGTAACCAGAGGGATTATAATACCTAATGCAGCAGATAAAGCAATCGCCGCACCAGTTGTTAAACCAATACTACTTGCCATAAGTGGTAGAATACCTACAAGCTGAGAAGCCTGTTGACCAAAGGCGACAAATACGTTAGTTCCAGACTGAACCTGAACTATAAAGTCAGAAACCTGATAACCAGCTTGCTGTGTAACTACGCCCATACGATTAGACTGCTTGGTTGCAGCCATCTGAGCTTCAGTTTGCCTCTTGATAGAGTTTGTTAGGTTATCTGTAGTCCCCATTGCGCCACGCTGAGATTCAGCAAACTTACGAACACTAGCAGTGGCCTTTTGACTAGATATACCAAGAGCTTCGTATTGTCTTTTAGCAGACAAAAGGATTTTGTTATAGCGATCTTGAGAAATACGATTTTCATCAATAGCTTTAGCTGCCTTGGTTAGCTGACGTTCAAGACGTTCAACAGTAGAAAGGGACTGCTTTAGTCCTTTTTCTCTAACTACTACATCTAATTCGATTAAGTCAGCCATTCTCTTCGCCTATAGTTTTGATCCACAAGTTATCAAGGGACTTTATAGTTTCTATTTCCCACGGTGAAAGTGTAATACTCGTAAGGTCACACCAAGCCTTAATTATGTCGTAGGATATAGGATTTGGCCCTGACATTCCATAAGTTCTACCTTCATGTAGTTCTAGGAATGACGACCAGATATGTGCAGCAACATCAGGGAAGAGTGCATCAGAGTTAAACTGTTCTACCTCGTCTAAACTCTTCCCCATTTGTTTTGCTGCTTGGGCTAGGTGGTCAGCTTCGGTTGACTTACCCTTAACTTTCCGACCCATCCTAAAAGAGTGTTCAGCGTACTCTTCTAGTTCTGCCCTTACTTGTCCAAAAAAGCCTGTGCATCACCTAAAGCTGCATCTACTTGTTCACGTACCCAAGGTAGTTGTTCAAATAGTTCACGCACTTTAGCTTCTTTGCATTCAGGTTGTTCACCACCTACTGTGATGTTCCAAGACTCTACACACTTAACCAAGAGGTCTAATGCTGATGCTTCAATCTCTTCTGCAGTAAGGTTTAGCTTACCACCAGTACGTTGAGCTTTCATCAATCGACGGTTCTGTTGTGCGTGAGAAATGGCCTTATATTTCTTTGAGTATGGGCCACAAATTGTAATTGTCATCTCTGAGCCATCTTCGTTAGTCAATAGTTCAGAATTAACAGGGTTATACAAAGTAACGTCTGTGGTTTCTTTGGTTGTACCAATGTTCATCAAGTCCATAATCGGGTCTCCTTATTTGATGATTCGGGTTTGTCGGGATGGTTATTGAAGGGGGAACACCAGACCCGACACCGATGCTCCCCCGCCTCTAGCTAGAGGATTACGATGTACGTGTCAGTTTGATGTTTGTGTCTTCTGTTGCGTCATATAGACCAACGAAAGGCATTGTGATCAAGCGTGACTGTGGATTCTGTACTGGAACAGATGCACCGTTGTACTTAACTCGTGGGAACAAGAATGTGTAGCTGTTAGAACCTGTAGGATCATCCACAGATACTTCGATTGTGCTTTCAGTCTCGTTCAAGAATTTGTTGATCAATGTTGCGTCTTCGTAGTAAACAGTCATTGTACCTTCAACAACCGCACGACCATACTCTAGTGACTGTGCGGCATCAGAACCAACAACGAATGTAGGTGCTAAAGAGTTCTGGATTGAGAAGTCAATCGAGGTCACGATAGAAATAGATGATCCACCATCAGAAATAGTACCTGAGTAGCTGTCGAATGGTTGGTTAGATGAAGCAGCAGTTGGTGTACCACCTGTAGAAGCTGTTGTTGCAGCTTGTGTCATGTCTTTACCGACCATATCAAAGGTTGTTGAAACCATTTGGTTAGGTGCGATGGAAACTGACATACCAGATACAGCCATGCCAGTAAAGGTACGGAACTGTGAGATGTCTTCAGCAGCATCTTCGATTGTGAAGTACTTTGGTGTTGTACCAACTTTAACAACGTCTGTTGAGAAAGAGCTAAAGAAAGCACTTTCGATAAACTCGTCAAAGTCACCTTTACGAAGGTCTACTTCTACTGAACCGCCAGCTTGCTTGTTACCATGACGGTCAACACGAGTCATACGGTCTGATTGAATTTCGTTACCTTCAACACGATCCTTTGTTAGATCAATAGAGTGTGTATTGAATGGTAACTTAGCGAATGTTGGTGTCGCTGGTGTTGTTCCAAATGCTGTCTCAGCAATATAAGCGAGACTGGAACGGCTACCCTGTGCAAAAGCCATAGTTATTCTCCTTCAGAGATTTCTTGAATAGTTGTTGATTTAGCCTTTGGAGATTCTACCAAGTGTTCAGGCAGTCCTTTGGCAATTTTAGCAGGGATTTTATCTCCCTCTTTGTATGTTTTACCTTGACAGGCAAAGTTTTGTTTTGCTGTATACATAAGCAATTCCTTTATTGGGCGAAGATATACCAACCGATATTCACTGTTGCGTAATACCACGGTGTATCTACAAACCCACTATCTCGTTCTGCATAGTCTACAGAAACTATGATTTCATCTCCACCTGCTGGTGTAAAAGAGATGTCTGTTGTAGCATCAAAGGCATCCATTACCTTGTTAGCTAGGTCATCAGCAGCAGCAGGGCCATTACCTTCTGGTGTATAACAGAATACACGAAAAACACCATCGTACCGTTGCTGTGGATTTGAGCCTCGTACAGCGGGTCTTCGGGAGACTGGCACAAAGGCTACCTTAAGAAAGCTAGACCCTGTTGTAGGATCAAAAGAGACATTCTCATAGGCAATGTCGGGTAGGTCGGCTGTAGTGGAAAGATGGCTTTCTAGAGCAGCACGAATATTATTGTAAATGCTCATCCAAACTTTCTCCTAATTCTTGCGAATACGTGATAACCACTTGAACGCCAGTTAGCACCATCCTCTACATCTCTTGCATGTGGTGAACGGTTTCTTAAAGTTATTCTTACGTTGCCGTTTTCTATCATGTCTGAGATGTTTAGAGCCTCAATGTCAGTCAACAGTTGACCGTAAGCCTCTTGTTTCTTTGTCTCAGGGTTTTGGTTTCTTGGTTTATTCTCAGAACTACGAGAACGACCACCACCTGCACCTGCACGTTTGATAGAGAAGGAAGTTACATATGCACCAGTGTCTACAGGAGATATACGTGTAGCATAATCTGCTAGGTCTTCTAGGCGTTCTTCTATTTTCTCTTCAGCTAAGTCATTCAGACGACCTTTAAGCCTACTCATTGTGGCTTGAACGGACATTATTCTGAGACCTCACAGATATAACAAATCTTAACACCATTAGAGAAGATTGTATTTACCCTAACGACAGAAACTGTATCACCTTGGCCTATGATTTGGTCTTCATCATCTGGTTCTACTGCCAAGCCCAGCGCAGGAATTACGCAACGGCGTGAACCTCGTCTAATTTCATCACCGATAGGTAGTCCAGTGGAAAAATTGAAGAAGTAACCTTCCACTACATAATCTGTCGTTGCTGAACCTGAGACTGAACCTGTAGCAGGATCATAAGTTCCTGTAGTTGTCTTTTTTCGTAATGTTAGCTCTTGTCCATGATCCTGAACCAACTTAAGGAGATCGTAAGCTCTGAAAGTAGCCATTGTAATTCTCCTTAATCGTAATCTGAGCCGTACTCATCACCACTGTAGCTAGGTGGGTTACGGAAACGGTCTCGACGGAATGAAGGTGTAACACGATCTGTGTTTGCACGTACCGTATCAATCGTAGCTTTACTGATGCCACCAGCTTTAATACCCACTACAGCACCAGCTTTCTTGCCTTGATACTCTAGGTTCTCTGCTAGGTTTGCATATTGCTTGGCTAAGTCTGTGTAGTCTGCACTTAATGCACCATCTAGGCTTGTATTTACTTGTCGTGAATACTTAGCAGCGACAACTCTTGCACACCATGCAGCAGCAAAGTATACATTATCATTAGTTTGGGCTAGACCGAAAGTAATCTCTTCGTTCTGCACTTGTTGATCATTTGTATCTGTGTCTCCAAGAAGCAGACGTACAGAATTTAAACGACCAGATGCAGTCGTAGTTCCAAGATCAGTTTCGTCGTAGCTCCAAGCCATGATTAGTTCTCCAAGTGTCCGTAAGTTCTACGCCAACTACGAATAAGTCCACGTTGTTTATCAGCAATCTTGGACTTCTTACATTTTTTCTTATCAAAGTCTGCTTGTGATTGGGACTTAGCTTTAACTTTGGCATTGATTGCGTCTACAACATCATGTAGTCCTGCAACATCTAGCTCTTCTAGTCCATCACCGACTTTTGTCTTTACTTCTAATTCAGAATTATGGTGCAACCAACCTTTGTTATAGAGTATCTCTACACGAATTTCGTCTACACCTAACTCTTTCCACTTGAACTCGTCACCTGCTTCAAAGTGTCTCTTATGCCCATCAAAGGGAATACGGACAAATACAGGACGGTCAAACTGGAAGGGCATTGGTCTTCGGGCCATCTCTTCTTCCTCGTTATTTATAGTCGGGTTAGATGGGGACTTACGCCCCCACCAGAGTTTTATCTTATGCAACAACTGTGTCAAAGAAGTAACCCAAGTCTGCGCCAGTGACTTTCATGTCGTATGACATTTTAACTTGGATGTGTTCTGCAACTTGTTGACGCTTAAGTGCATCGTCAGAGAATGACTCTACAGTTACGCCCAAGTTGTTGACACCTGATAGGTTGTTCCATGCAAATGTTGCACCAGCCATTGGTGTCATTAGTCCACCTGCCGCTGGGCCGTGTACCAATAGAGCATGTTTACCACCGATGAACGCATTGCTTTCTGCAACACCTTCTACAGATGTGTTTTTCACTGCTTCCATGACGTAGAAGTTTTCTACTTCAAAGATTTCAGCCAACTTAGCGTTAGTGATCAATGCAGTGTTTGATACAGTTGCACCACCGTTCAAACGTGCTAGGATGTCTGGGTGGTTGATCAAGATGTCACGCACCTCTTTACCGACAACCATTGTGTTTGGCTTGAAGCCACCAGACTTAAGCTGCATAGTACGACGAGCAGTTGTTACGTCTGCGATTGGTGTACCATTTGTGTAGTCTGACCACAAGTTTGATGGTGTTGATTCTGAACCCCAGATTGAAGCTGCGAAGAAGTTTGTTGCAAACTGCTCTTCACGGTGGATCAATAGGCGGTTTGTCAGAGTTTGTGCGCCAGCAGCACGAATGTCTAGAGCAGCATCTTCGTTAGCAAGTGTTTGCTGATCGAAGTCCATACCTAGACCGTATACGTCTGCATAGAAGCTATCTGTTGACAATGACATACCGATGCGGTTGACTTCTGTGCGTGGAGCAAGAGCCTTAACATCACCTGTACGGTTCATGTTGTCACGGTCATAGATGTAGTATTTGTCTGACTGTTTGTCTACACCGATAACAGGGAAAACCTTGTCAGCGATGAAGTTTGTTTGGTCTTGTACATAAGCAATGGTCAGGTTTGTTAACGGCTGATCAATATGTACCGAATTTGGTGTTAGCAATGGCATTTTCTATATCCTTCCTATTGCTGATTACGCCGCAGCGTTGCCGCCTTGGATGAGTTCGATAGCGATGATTTGACCATCAACACCTGCCTCAGTTGCGTAACCCATTACGATGTTACCTGTGGAAGCTGTTACAGCGTCACCTGAAGCGTCTGTAGCAACAGAAGCACCTGCAGCGATTGTACCGCCAGCAGTTACCATTACTTTACCAGACATAACAACAGTTGCTGCTTCTGCAGCCGCTGGGTCGTTAATCAAAACACCGATGCAGTTCTCACCTGCGGAGTCAGCTAGGTCAACTTGACCATCTGATTCTAGTGTTACGAATTTGAATTGCGCCGACGATAGGTCTTCGCCAGCAATGAATGTCCGTGTGTCACGGGATTGCATTACAGCCATAATTATTCCCCTTTATAGCTTTTGTTAATAAGAGCTTTACCTTCGTCGGTTTTAGCTACGGCAGCGTATGCTTTTGCGTAGTCACTCTTCTTCATTTTGTTGTCGTCCATGTAAGACTTAACAAGGGTCTCTAGTTTATCAGTAGCAGTAGCAAATTCGCCATCTGCGTCTGATTTACCAACTTCTTCCATAGTCTCAGCGAAAGTTGCGTCTGCAGCTTTTAGTGATTCCATGATAGATTCTACTTCACCAAACTCTGCGACTAGAGATTTAGCAACGTCTGTTGCAAAGTGTGGTAGTGCTTCAGTTGCACGTTTTGTTAGTTCAGCATCGGCCTTTGCAAGTTCTGCTTCTTCTAGTGCTTTTAGAATTACAGCAGGTACATCAGCTTTGTTGATTTGCTCACCTTCATACTCAATGTACTCTGGTTCAACTTTCTTTTCGATTGAGTCAGCTTTAATTACAAAGCCGTTGTCGATAAGAGCCTTACGAAGGTCTTCGTTCTGAATTTTAAGAGCATCGTTCTCAGCTTTAACAACATCAAGCTCGTCAATCTCTACTGCTTCAGATTTCTTCATGTCCATTTCATATGCTTTCATTGCATCTTCTTCAGACATACCTTTGTCCATGTATGGCTTCAGTTTTGCTTTTAAGTCATCTGACATTTTGTCTACTTCTTGTTCCATGTTATCTCCATTGGAATCATCACGCTTGAACAAGGAGACCATTGCCTGTGCATTGGCAGGACGATCCACAAGGGACAATTCATCCAGTTCAAGCTGTTTCAATAAATTAGGCACTGTAGTCCTCCTTGATTGCACGACCCCCAATAGAGAAGGCCGCTAATTCACCAGATTTGACCTTGGCCCAAACGTCATCGTTATATACTTTAAACGCTACGATCCAACCTTCACGGTCACTCTGTATGCCAAGGGATTCACCAATCTCTTTAGTGACTGGCATAGAATGGATTACTGCTCCAATCTGATCCCCTTTGTGCATCTCTTTACCTACACGCACATGTTCCATAAAGCCATTTACAGCTTTAACAAGTGTTTCAGGTTCTATCACATCGCCTTGGCGGTCAACTACAGGTTCACCCTTTTCGGTTACTACTGATGCCCAGCCATAGACCATGCGTTGTTCTTCGTCAGCTTTGAGGATTTGACCCTCGACTGATTTTGTTAGTTCAGACACGCTAGTGCCTCCTTCCCACATACGACAAGACCAGTAACCTGCTGTCGTCTTGTCTTTCTTGGTATCACACGAATGACGACTACGGAAGTTAGCTCTTGCTTTAGGGTCATCCCTACGGATTTCCATGTTAGGATCACCAAAGGTAACTCGTTTTACTTTGTCGCCATCTTGCACAAAGACTTCAAACTTTTTGTTGCCACCTGACAATCTGCGTGGCTTGTTTAAAGTTACTTTTTCGCCTTGGTATTCAGCCTTGGCAAATTCTTCTTTCATTACTTCCTGTACAATGACCCTGAGAGCCTCTAAGCGATCCACTGAGGCATCTTCTTGCTCATCTTCGGTACGGTAGTAGTCTAGATACTCTTCATGGCTTCCACAGGGCATATAAACGGCCTGTCCTTCGACCTCATGTACGTGGATAGCTCCACCACAACCCATGTCCATAGAACGGCTACGTGCTTCCATCTCTGTTGTGAAGACATCGTTAGCATATTGTGCCTTTAGCATCTTCTTTTTGCTTGATGATGGATGCGACGAAGGTAGTAAGTCTTTATCGTGGTTAGCAGACTTAGAGCCACTTACGATACGCAGGAAACTGTTGACACGAGCCATGGCCCACTGTTCAGGAGACTTGACGTTAGGACGGACACTAGCAGGGTTTGTACGGTATGCACCAACACCACGATCATAGACAGCCTCTAGCATACGCATAGTTACTTTATGCTTAGACTTTTTGTTGTGGGCTTCCATCTTATTTTTGAGGGCTGTTTTAGGCATTAGTTAAGAACCTTTGCGAGATAACCTTTGAATACTCCGAAGACAACTGCATTGTTAGCGTCAGTCTCTGCTGTGATACGAACATCTGCGTTCTTCGGTATGATAACTGCAGGGTCTAAGTCGATGTCCCAAGGGCCACCTGTAGTTGCACTAACTGCAGCTTGTTGGATAAATACACCACCTGCTGTACGAACTTCTAAATAAAAGTCTACTGAAGCATCTTGCTTCTTACTTACAGAACCAAAGCCCCCAGTGAGAATATAGTAATCGCTATCTGAGAATGTTGTAGCACCCTTGAATGATCCTTGAAGACCTTGAGGTATGTCAATGTGTATCTTAGTTTCGTCTGATGGTACACCACCAACCACTGTTGTGTTTTCGTACACTGTTACACGACCAACAAGCTCTGTTCCATTTGCGTTGTATGCATGAGATACACGAGCTACAGGAGTGTCTAGGGCTACTGGGTTCTGACCATTTAGTGTTACCTCTTGTACGAGGAAGGTAAACTTAGTATCTGCACCTGTACCTGAAATTGTATGACACTCTATTCTAATAGTTTGTGTGTCTAGTGCAGAGGAACTAGAGATATACTCAATAGTGTTATCGGTAACGTATGTCTCGTGACCACCGACAGTCCATACGGTCTCTAGTCTATCAGCTACTAGATCAGCAGACTTACCAAACTTAATTAGAGACTTAGCTTTACGGTCAACCGAAACTCTATCCCCGAAGGTTGCTTCGATCTCTCTTTCGCCTTGTACCAATCGTCCGTCAGGGACTTCATATGCTCTTCTGGGCCAGCCACCAAACATTTGTTCTATTTCCTTAATTTCTTGGACGACGATTGCGTTAGGATCAACAGGTTCACCTAAATCGGGTAGAGGCGTTAATATATCAGCAGAATTTAGACTGTGGTCTTGTGACAGTTCTGCAGATTGTGTAAATGGGTTTCCACTTACAATGTTATCTGCAGTAAAATTCTCTTGCTCTATTGCTGTTACAACATCAACTTGTGGTGTAGCTGTAATGAAGCCTGTGGCAAGTAAGTTGTAGTTTTCTGTTAGACCAATCTGACCTACTTGTGGAGAACCTGAGATAAACTCTGTAGGTTGTAGGTTATGATCTTGAGTTAAAGCAGATTTAATTAACTCTGGTGTCAGAGAAACTATGTTTGTTGCAGTGACACTATGATCTTGTGAGATACTTGTGTCTTCGACTACAACATTCCCAGTCTCTAGTGATGGTGCAGAGAATGTTTCATCTTCTGCCATCGGTGCATCGGATACTACAGGTGAACCTAGAGTAAATCCTGATGTTATAAGACCGTGGTCTTGTGTAACATTTACATTAGCTAGTTCTGGTGTACCTGCAACTAGGTTTGTTACCAGTAGGTTATGTTCTTGTGTTACACTTGGGCTACCTAATATAGGTGTTCCAAATAGAAGTGCTATACTCGTTAATGAATGATTTTGAGTAAGACTTGTTGTTTGTAGTAGAGGCGCACCAGTTACAAAACTTACAACACCTAAATCGTGGTTTTGTGTAAGTGCTGTAGAGGAAACTGAAGCAGGTTGAGCAGCAATATTACTTGCAACTAACTCTACATTAACTATGCCCCCATCATCGCCTAATGAACCAGAGGCTAATGGGGAAAAGCCTAACATTTATTTATCCCTTAAGCGTCAACCAATATTTCTTTTACTGTGTAACTTGTAGACGTAGCCGAAGAAGCTGTAGCTAATAATCTTATGTTACCGCTAGAGATGTCCACATCAAAAGTAGCAAGAGAACCACTCGTATAAATTTGTGCGTATTCTGTAGCGTTAGCTGTCGTACCGTTATGGACAATAAGAAGTTCTGACATTTGTCGGTCAGTACCACGCTTAACAGATACTATAAGTTTAGCAGAACCGTAAGTTGTAGCTGAGTAGGATGCTATAGCTGTCTGTGTCGTACTCGTGGTTGTTGCTGTGGTTTCATCTAGGCCACTACTAAAGCCAGCACGAGGAATAATTACATCCGCATTACCTGAACCATCTTCAGCAGTTATTGTGATGGAACCACTAGCTGTATTTAATTTTAATCCCATTGTATAACCCTAAAGTGGACGTTTCTCTGCAAACGTGTTAATTACTAACTGTGAATCAGATGGTATAGTTAAGGTAGCTCCTACATCTACGGTTGTATTGTTACCTGTCTCGTACTCTACATTAGAAGCTAGGGTTTGATCTACAGATACTGTTGCAGAAGTGTACTGATAAGCCTCGTTAGCAGTGCTAGAGACAAATACCTTCGCTTCTCCAGATAGGTTTATAGTTGAGCCACTGTTACTAGACTCTGTTGGGCTTCTGCTTAAAGAAGTGTTACTGGATGTATATATACCACGACCCAGTTCCCAGTTATCTCCATCTTCTATGACATAAACTACTACATCGCCATCTGATACTCCTGCATCAGTAAAACTTTGGTATCCAGTCTCAGCAGAAGATAAAGCTATAGTTCCAGTACCTGTAGTACTTGTGGACATCTTTGCCCTGTTGACTAGCTTAACCATAAGTCACCTATGCAGGATCAGGAATACCAATAGTGAACGAACCTAATGAAAAGGTGTTACCAGATGTTACACTCTGAGAAGCATTAAGTGAACCTGTTGCCAAAAGACGAGAGTTTGATGTATCAACGATTGCATAATGTGTAGCAGTACCTGTACCAGTGACAGAACCATCTGAGATAGCTGCAGCAGTAACCTCACGACCACCGCCTGTACGATCAGCAGGTGCGCCAATAGAAAGTGTGGTTGAATTACCTAAAGTATATGTACTTGTTGCTTCTGCATATGTTGTCACCTCTTGTGAGGTAATGTCAATGCGGTTGGCCTCTGTGTCTAGCACCGAAAGGCCATTGTCAAACACTCTGTCTGCTAGACTAGCCATTATTCTGTTTCCTGTTCAGTTGTTACTTCTTGGTCGTATCTTAGTTCAGCAATATCCATAAGGTCTTGGATAACCTCTGGGTGGGACGACACATCAATATTAGCACCATTCAGGTTGCGTAGGAATGCTGCAATTTCACGTAGGTCATGTGGAGCAACGTCACCAGCAACTACTGTTGGCATTAGATCATAGTTCAGACCGTTCAACTCCCAAAGTCTCTCGACAAGCTGTTTATTTAAGACATCGACGATAGCTTGGATGTAACTTTCTAAGGCACGGAGGAACAGGTCTGTCTTAGACTTGGATAGTGCATACGAACCAGTGTTGCCACCACCAAGCATAAGAAACTCTGAAAGTACGGAACGAGCAATGTCATGCTGATACCGCTTTACAATAGGGTCTATGTCAATATTACGTTTACCGTTTGATGACATAAGCTCTACATCTACGAGCCGATTGGAGGTAGGACTTCCGTCTTTATCGGGGTAGGTGTCTGAGGGCAGGATAATATATCCCTGCTCGTTAAACTTAACATCTCTGAGTATCTGCTGCAGGTTTCCGACAAACCCAGCTTGTGCGGAAGTAGCATCAGTACTGAGGTACTCAGCAGGAATACGAGCCACAGGAATACCTGCAAGTTCACGTTCAACTGCGATAGCTTCGATGCTCTGTAGGTTGTTAAGGTATTCGTAAGAAGTGTACGCATTACGAAGTATAGAACGACCAGAAGGATCGTTGTTAATAGCTGTAGTGCGATAATATAAAGACTTACGAGTAGGAATGAAGCTAGTATTGTTAAACCCTGCACCTTCTTGGTGTACACCTAAGACATCACCTGTCTTCTGGTCTACGTCAAACTTAGAAATAGTCCAAGGCGCACGAGAAGCAATCTTACGTACACCAATGCGTCCATCAGTAAACTTAGATCGTGATTTGTCAGAACGGTTGTTTGGGCCTTTACGTCTTTTATATACAACCTCAAACCAAGCAAAGCCAAATGTCAGGGACGACAAAGCCTCAGAGATATGGTCATCTAGGGTATGATCCATGTCATCAAAGATACTTTCCACAAATTCAGCTTCACGTTTAGCTGCAGGTGTATCATTGGCTGGCATAACCTTAATGTCTACGTCACGTAGTACTTGCTCTGTCGCATACATAACAGCACCAATAGTACTGTCGTTGTCACGCATCTCACGATACTTACGGATAGCACGTTTGCCACGCAGTTCAGGCAGAAACTCGTCAGCACGGATTTGACCGTTTTGTGTATTATCTCCAGCAATCCCTAGTATCTGGGTTGCTTCTGTCTCTGAAAGTTTCTTTGCCATCTTATTACATTAAACCCTTGGCACTGGAATACGCTAGTTTTAGTTGTGGTTTTGCGTATCCGTTAAGTGAGAGGTCGGTTAAAGCCCAAACTAAAGCATCAAGACGGTCTGGTGAGCCTATCGACCCTAAAGGTTCCCACTGTACCATCTGATCTTCTAAATCATTTAATCCCCGCACATGCTTTACTTTACTCTGTTCGTATAGTGCAGATACAGGTTCAGCCCGTGCCATCTTCCCTCTAGAAGCGTGGACGAGCTTGACAGGAACTGTTTCATCCTCTGTGTGTAGTGTATGGCGTACCATATCACCACCTTGGTTACGTTCAGCTACAATACGATCAGCCATGTGATCTCTATATAACTGTATAGCTTTGGATGCCCATTGTTGTGGTGTATAACGACCAGTGTGGTCTTCTAGCACATAGGCTATCCCATTTACGTCTATTCCTGCTACGACAATACCTGTCATGTCTGATTCTGCGTTAGCAGTGACAGCAGGGTCGATGGAAATAACGACACGACTAAGTTGTGGTACTTCGTCTTTCTCAATCTCGCATTTAGCTAAGAGAGTTCTGTTCCATAAAGCACCCGATGCTTCGTCAAGTATTTCGGCATAAAGTTCTTGGCGACC
>JGI10211J34971_10002699_pt1 | contig 14349 bp, 8 predicted proteins | sample Etolagsediment_FD_34971 | JGI IMG/M metagenome (IMG submission 34971) | reverse complement strand
CCTTTGAACCTGCTCAATATCAAACATTGTCCCCAAATAGAAATAATCTTGGAATAGGTATAACTTCAAATTATTTCTTTAATCAAGAGTATAATGGAGTAAGAAACTATACTGGCAGTTTGGGATTCTTCTACGACATTACTGGACCAAGTGATATTCCCGCACATAGAAAAGATGAATCAGATAGAGATCAAATTTGTGGCATTCGTTCCCAGATAGATCCTTTAATGGATCGCATTAATGGTTTACGTGCAAGAATTATCGAACGTGCAGAAGGTGTCAGTGCAGTTAAAGATGCCAAAACTAATGAGCAATTGGCTGAGTGGTCATTACGTATCGCTATTATAGAAAATAATAGAAGAATTGGTGTTAATAGTCTTGCTATCGGAGCAATTGAAGAAAAGTACGACTAACAATAAATACTTAAAATTTCTGTACAGTAATGCCACAAATTACATTACTTCCTAGTTTTGGAGACTTTTTGACATCTGATGAAAAGAATACTGATCAATCTATATTGGTCAGTACAACTGGCATTGAGAATACTCAGTTTGTCTCTGTTGCTCTAACAACTAGTCCAGAAATTTCATACAGCCAGCAAATGGCAAATAACAGTGCAACTATTACGGTTCCTACATCAGATTTGCAACAACTTACAGATGGCAGAGCATATCAAATAACGGCATCTGTATCAAATGTATTTGGTGATTATGTAGAGACTTCATACAACTTCTCTGTTGATACTCCAGTTGTCAGTGGCATTGGTTCCGTTGAAGTCAGAGATGAAGGAATCACTGTTGGATTTGCATCCATACTCGACTTTACTGGCACTCCAATCACTGCAACTGGTTCAACAATTGGTATTGCTACAATCAATGTTATTGGTGAAGGTGGAGTCGGTGGTGGTGGCACCATCTACGTTAAAGATGAGAACATTCCTCTTGGTATTGTTACAACCTTTAACTTTACTGGTCTCGGTGTCACAGCAAACGTCAGCGGACAGACTGCTGTCGTCAGCATCGCTGGTACAGTGGATGCAGGCGAATACTAAACTGGCACACACCCCCTTGCACTGGTTTCGACACAGTGCTATTATACATATGTCAAACAAACAAACGTATGCCAAGTTACGACCGCGAAGACTACAAGGTGGACCATCCAGATGACGAGTATATTACTCGCTGTGTTGTGGATGTGCCCCGTAGGACAATCAATCTCTTCTCTAATGAAGGTGATGAGAAGTCTGTAACTTGCGATACAATTGAAGAGTTTATGCGTATCCTTGATGCTTGTCGTCAGGTTATGCCTAACGAATTGGTTTATGTTGACCCAACGATTACAGAAAAATGAAACTGTTTATTGCTGCTCTATTGACTTTATCTGCTGCTCCTGCATATGCAGAGAGGACGTATCAACCTGGTTACTCTTATCAGGAGAAATGCTATAAGAGAGTCTATCGAGAAGAGTATATCCCTGGGACAATGAATAATCCTGGTAGAGTTGTACGACACTTTGATAAGGTACAGACCAAGTGTAAGAAAAAACGCCGTGAGACCACTTACGATGCCCCTCCAGCACCTCTCCCACCTAAAGCAGAGGTGGATGATAACTCTTGCGTAGAAGGGAGTGTTATAGGCGGTATTGCGGGCGGAGCACTTGGCGGTGTTTTGGCAACCAAGGATAACTGGATTTGGTCTATTCCTGCAGGTGTAATTGGTGGAGCAATGGCAGGATGTCAGGTTGATGGAGGTTGACAATCTGACCTTTATTGGTTAAGATGATTACATTGCTCCAGTGGCGGAACGGTATACGCAGCAGACTTAGAATCTGCCGTCTTAAGACTTGGAAGTTCAAATCTTCTCTGGAGCACCTTGCCCGAGTGACCCAGCGGAATGAGGTTCTCGACTTAAAATCGAGCAGTCGCGGGTTCGAATCCCGCCTCGGGTATTCCACTAAATAAACCGTAGTGGGAACAACTATGAAGTATCAAATTGATACCACATATGGGTGGTATGATGCTCCAGAAGGATTAAAGTTAGTCCTGCTATACCTTATACAAGGTACACCTTTTACATTTGATGAACTCCCTGCTATTGCTAGAGAACATCCAGAGATTAGGCAGATAGCAGACGAACATCCATTCTGGACGCCAGAAGAACTTTATAGAGCATCTGGATACCTTATCAATGAGGAATGCCATCCTCTAGTGTTTGAGTTAGAATTGGCAAATCCAGAATTACTTCCAGTAGATTAATATGCCCTTGTAGCACAACGGTAGTGCGCGATACTTGTAATATCGAGGTTGCTAGTTCGAATCTAGTCAAGGGCTTTTATACAAAGAGGTTATATGAAAATAAACCTTTGGTATTCAAAGAGTATGGGACAGTGGCGATGGACACTTGTAGAAGAGTGGAAAAACGGTGTCACTAAGTCCGAACAACATTCTGGACAGCAACCATTTTTAAGAGATGCTATGGAGGACGTTGCCAATACCGTAGAGTATATGTTAGAGAATCGAGATTCTTAGCATCTATCCGTTGAGTATAAATAATCCAACGGAATTTAGTGCTCAATAATCATGGGTCTCAGCAGACTGGATAACTTTATCAAAAACAATCGTGGTGTCATCCTGTACGTCAGTCCAAATGACAGGGATGCTACGGATAGTATTGAGAATCAGGGCAACTCTCTAACGAGACCCTTTAAGACAATTCAAAGGGCGCTGTTGGAGGCGTCTAGATTCTCATATCAAGCAGGAAAAGATAATGATAGGTTTGGAAAAACCACCATTATGCTTTATCCTGGAGAGCATTATATTGACAACCGTCCAGGTCTGATTCCTACTGGCACTAATCAGTTTAAGAATAGAGCAGGTCAAGATTTAACTGAGTCCCTACAACTTGACACTACGAGCAACTTTGACCTAAATTCAAAAGATAACGTTCTTTATAGGTTTAACAGCGTATTTGGTGGTGTCATTGTTCCAAGAGGAACATCCATCGTTGGTTATGACTTAAGAAAGACTATTGTCAGACCATTATACGTTCCTAGTTCCACCAATTCCAACATTGAAAGCACAGCACTTTTTAGATTGACTGGTGCTACTTACATTTGGCAGTTTACTATCTTTGATGGTAATCCAAACGGTCTTGTTTATGCAGACTATGCATCAAACCAGTTTGTTCCCAACTACTCTCACCACAAACTTACTTCCTTTGAGTATGCTGATGGTGTTAATAACATCAACATCAAAGACACATTCCTAACTTATGCAACAGAACGCACTGACCTAGACGTTTATTATGAGAAGGTAGGACTTGCATATGGTCCTGCAAGTGGGCGTGCAATCTCTCCAGATTATCCACCATCATCTCAAGTTGATATTCAACCAAAAATTGATGAGTATCGTATTGTTGGATCAACTGGTGCTGAAGTTGGAATCACCAGCATCAAAGCAGGAGATGGCGTAACTCCAAATACAACAGTTACTGTAAGTCTCAATGGCGATCTCCCTGGTTTAGACGTTGATACCCCAATTCGTATCGAGGGTGTTGGCGCAACAGGATATGATGGACAATATGTTGTTCAAGAGGTTATAAACTCTAGAGAGGTCAAGTATCAAGTTCAATCTGCACCATCAAATCCACTTCCACCAGTATCTGCAGCAAACTTAAATATTTCTGTTGATACAGTAACATCAGCATCTCCATATGTCTTTAACGTCTCTCAGAGATCTGTTTATGGAATGAGTGGTCTTCATGCTGATGGCAGCAAAGCGACTGGATTTAAGTCTATGGTCGTGGCTCAATTTACTGGAATTGGTCTTCAGAAAGACAACAAAGCATTTGTTAAGTTTAATCAGACAACTGGTCAATATGAAGATGATACTGTTGCTGGAAACGAAAATATCCACACCGATTCATCTGCTCTCTTCAAACCAGAGTATGAGAACTATCATATCAAGTGCTCAAATAACTCTGTCCTCCAGTTAGTTTCTATCTTTGCTATTGGATATGCTAGACACTTCTGGGCAGATACTGGCGGAGACCAGAGTGTTACCAACTCTAACTCAAACTTTGGACAAAGATCTCTGACTTCTAGTGGTTATAGAGATAGTGCTTTTGTTCAGGATGATGTTGGCAATATTAGTCACACAATTCCACCTAAGTTCCTCAATCCACTCAACCAAGAGATTCAACTTGAGTTTACTCCAATCGACGTATCAAGAACTGTTGGTGTAGCATCAACTGGACATCTTTACTTGTTTGGAGAAACTAATCCTGACCAACCACCCGCATCAGTTCTACAAGGATTCTCCTTTGGATCTAAGTATGATGAGACCTTAAAGGCAAATCTTTCTGTATCTGGTGTTACTACTGAGTTTTCAGCATCTGTTGTGATGCCCAATACTCAGCAGAGTGCAAACAAATTTATTGCACAAAAGGTCGGTGTCGTTGGAAGAACTGCAGCTGGTATCAATAGCATCTCTAGCAGTGTTATGACACTGACCACAGATCATCAGTTTATCAATGGTGAGTCTGTTAGACTATTCTCCAACACTGGACAACTGCCAGATGGTTTGGATATGGATAAACTTTATAATGTAATCACAACTGGATCTGGCATCAGTGATACTGATCAGATTAAACTTGCTGCAAATCTAAATGATGCTGTAAATGACGCAAGTCTAACATTTAATGCTAACGGCGGAACAATCGAAGTCCGTAGTCGTGTTGTGGATAAGCAAGCAGGTGACATTGGACACCCAATTCAGTTTGATACCAGCGTAAATCAGTGGTATGTAAACGTATCTACAGCATCAACACAAAATGATTTGTATGATAGAATCTCTACTGCTGGTGTATCTGGTCTAGGTGCAGCAACTCCAAGAACATTCTTCTCTCGTGTACAAGATACTAGATCAACTGTTGATAAGGTCTACAGAGTTAGATATGTTATTCCTAAGGAGTCACAGAATGCTAGACCACCAGTTGATGGATTTGTTCTACAGAGATCTTCCTCATCTGTAGGACTGACCACATCAAGTGTACAAAAATATTTTGCAAACTCTCCAGCAACTTTAACAGATCCAACTGAAGTCAGAGAGTTTAACTTTATCTCTAATGCAACTTGGCTTGCAGGGTCAGCAACTATCTCGACTGAGTTGCCTCACGACCTCCAGGTAGGGTCAAATGTTCAACTCACAAATATTAAGAGTACAGTCAACACAACTGGTGTTGGTCTCACTGGATTTAATGGTAACTTCACTGTTGTTGGTGTCTCAAGTGCAAAAGAATTTACAGTAGGTATCACAACCAACCCTGGAACTTTTACAAGCGACACATCAGTTAGAAACACAAGTCTTCCAAGATATACTTGCAAAGACTTTGCAACAACATTCTCAGTCTATCGTTCTAGAACTTATAAAGAGTATATCAAAAATGAGCAAGATGGTGTATATCACCTCCTCTTATTGACTCATAGCAATAGACCAAACGTTGCTCCATTTACAAACAACAGTTTCCAGCAACCAATTGCCAATTTCTACCCACAGTTTGATAGAGATAATCCTACATCTGACCCTGCATCAACAGTATCATTTGCAAAAGCAAATCCAATTGGTCAGGTAGTCGTAAATGATCCAGAAAATAGTGAAACTAGAGAGTCATTGGACAAGGGTCTTGCTGCTCTGGGTATTGGTATCGGTATCACTGACATCTCATCATCATCTACAACCAGACATAAGATTTACTTTAAAAATGAACATAGATTAAACCCAATCCAAACTGTGGGTATCTCAAGTGCTGGTGCTAACTATGGCACTGGTGCGGTAGGAACTCAGCATTATTATAATGCAAAACTCGTTAGCATTGGAAGTTCCACAACTGGTAAGTTTGCAACTGCAAAAGTCACTGTAGGAACTGGTGGAACTATCTCTGCTATTGAGATTATGGATGGTGGTTCTGCTTATGGTATTGGCAATACTTTAGCAGTTGTTGGTGTTACTACTACATCTGGTCACGTCCCTGCTGTTGTAACTGTTGAGTCTATCTACAATAATGAAAACAGTCTGATGAGTCTGGCAGGTGTTGTACCTAAAGCATACGACGGATATAATACAAACTATCGTGTTGTTGGTGTTAACACTGGTAATGCCACGGAAGTTGACATTGAGTCATTCTCACCAATCTCTGTTGCTGCTCTCAATCCAACTGGACTTGGAACTATTCCAACACAGTTTGCTTCAGCATATGTTAATGACCAAGCAATCGCTGTATCAAGTCTTGATTATACTCCAAGCTCTGGTATCGTCACAATAACAACATCCACTGCTCACGGATATCGTCCTGGTAATGGTATTGAGATTGCTGGTGCAAACCAAGCAATTTACAATAAGAGAATTGCAATTCAACAAGTTGTTGGACTCACGACATTTGTTGCAAATATTGGTGTCGGAACAACTGCTCCTGCACTCACTGGTAATGCATATGCTGTAACAGATGTCCTTAACTTCCGTGCAAATGATGGAAACATTACAGATGACAATGAGAATATTGGCGGTAGATTGATTCCACCATTTGCTGGTATTAGATCAACTCTGTCTGCTGCAATCACAAGTTTAACTGATGAGAACATCAACATCACCAATGCAGATAACATTAACTTCTTGATTGGAGATTATATTATTTGTGATGACGAACTTATGAGAATCAAGGAGACACCACAACCAGGAACTGCTCTCAAGGTATTCCGTGGTGTGCTTGGAACCAGAAGACAACTCCACGAAAATGGTGCTGTCATCAGAACGATTGATGCATTCCCAATTGAACTAAGAAGAAACTCAATTATTCGTGCATCTGGACATACATTTGAATATGTTGGATTTGGTCCAGGCAACTACTCTACTGCACTGCCATCTAGACAAAATAGAATCCTTACATCTGCAGAAAAATTACTTGCAAGATCATTTAGAGAAGACTCTGGTATTGTCGTCTTTACTGGTATGGATGACTCTGGTGAGTTTTACATTGGTAACAAGAAGGTAAGTTCTGCAACTGGTAGAGAAGAAGTTATTGACGCACCTATACCAACAATCAAAGGTCAAGATCGCTTACAAGATGATGTTAGTGTCGGATTTGATGTCTTGACTCCACTTGAGGTTAATGTTACTCGCTCACTTAAGGTTGAAGGTGGTCCTGATAATACCCAATTGTCTGAATTTGATGGTCCAGTTAACTTTAATGAAAAAGTTGTATCAACATCAACTAAGGGATTTGAAGTTAACTCCATCTTGATCCAGGGCGATCAGACAGTATCTAGAAGACACACTCTCGGATCATCACAACCAACAACAGCAGGAACCGTTGGAGATATCGTCTTTAATGCTAATCCTACTAACGGTGGAGTTATTGGTTGGGTCTACACTTCTACCAATGAGTGGAAGACATTTGGTCAAATTCAAAGCTAATTAAGGAGGATTATTAAAATGACAACAAGAGCAAGAAATACTGGAGCTGTAACTTTCACTGGGTTTAATATCCAGCAAACAAATTCTTCAACATCAATTAATATAAACACCAAAGTGAATGAAATTGTCAAAACAACAGATTTTGGGATTCCTGGAGATTTGACGGATGATGGTCAAAATCACATTCGTCTTAAAACTGCTGCAAAAACTGCCATTCAAAAAAATACATCTCTCGAAATTATAGGTCGCATTCTTGTAAGCGATACAGTTGATTGGGTCACTAGTGGATCGGATTATGATAATTTGGGAGATCAGTTTGAATTAAATGGATCTGGAAAAAATTTCAGTATAGTTGGTGAATCTGGAAAGACTGGAATATATGGGGCATACGACTCATTTATCAATACTAGTAAGTCAGTAATAAATTGGAGAACACAAGCAAATGTTGTAAGCGATTTAGAATTTGCTTTGTATTATAATGGTGTTTCAAATAACAGTTTATATCCAAATGTACGAAATGTAATATTATTTAATTGTGAATCATCTGATAGAATCAAATTTATAAATTGTAGATGGACTGGTATTAGAGGAAATAGTAATATCACAGCAATTGGTGTGGGAACTGGTTTGAAAATTACAGATTCGATGTCTGTAATAATTGAAAATTGCGACATTCAATATCAAACATATTCTGGAATACATATGGCATCTGGCGGTCGTGGAAGCACTAGTGCTAGAATGTTAAAAAATCATTTCAGTGTTGGATATCCAGACGCCACAAGTCGTGATGATTGCAATGCAATAAGATTAAATGCAGGACATTCAAGTTATATTACACATAATGTTTTTGAAAATTATAGTAAAGGACGTGCCATTTACGCAGGTGGTACAGATCATTATATTGCCGCTAATTGGTTTGAAGGAAACTATGATACGATTCTTCCAGATGGATTGCATCAAACTTATGATGCTAACTTTGGTATTGGATATAATCCTGGTCTTTCATATATTGAGGGTGTTGGGAACTGGACAAGTCCAGATGGAGTACTTCCAATCGGAACACCAACAGATGCACAACTTAGGGCATTGACTCTTGTTTACTCTAATTTTTATCAAAGAGACAATAGTCAATTTGGAGGAGCACTCACCGTAAATGGAAATTTAACAGCTCAAAATAAAATTCAATGTGATCGTGGTGGATTTAAATCAGATAGTCAAAACGGAGTTGTTGGATCAGTTGGAAACTTAAATGAAGTAACAGAGTTTAATGATCAAACATTATTTTACATTAATCACTATACCGATAATGTCTCTGGACTTAGATTATCACATCAAGGAAATCCAACCGCTTCTTTTACATCCACGGCATCTAGTGCGGACACATTTTTGGTGCTAAGTGATCCGAATACAAATACAAAAAGATTTACTATTAACAATACTGATGGTGATCAATATTATTTCCACCCAACTTATTTTGCGCCAGGATCAAACAATACAAAATCTCTTGGTCTAAATGGGTATAGATGGTCTCAAATTTTTGCAGTTAATGGAGTAATCAACACCTCTGATCGCAGAGAGAAACAACAAATTAAAGATATTGATGAAGTAGAGAAAAGAGTTGCTCTAAAACTGAAAAAAATTATTAAAAAATTCAAATTTAATGATGCTGTAAACGAAAAAGGGAAAAAAGCTAGAATACACTTTGGTGTTATAGCTCAAGAACTTGCTGACGTATTCTCATCTGAAGGATTAAATGCAGATGATTATGGAATGTTTTGCTATGATACTTGGGATGCTCAATATGATGAGAACGGAAAGGAAGTGTCTCCCGCAGGAGAATCTTATGGAATTCGATATGAGGAACTCTTGGCATTTATTGTATCTTGTTTGTAGTATAAATAAAAACAAATAGGAGGGATAGTGATCTCCAATGGCAATTAATAAGAATTTTGTCGTTAAAAACGGGCTAGAGGTCAGCACTGAACTTATCTTTGCGGACGCTGATACTCGCCGTGTAGGTATCCTAAACACTCAACCACAACATTCATTGCATGTGGTTGGGGGTATTGGTGCGACAAATCTGACTGTCAGTGGAGTTTCTACTTTCTCCAAACCAGTTGGATTTGGCAGTGATGTCAACATCACGGGTATTTCTACCATTACTGGTCACGTCAGTATTGGTAAAACTACTCTACTTGTCGTTGGAGATTTAGATGTAACTGGAAATATTAAAGGTGGTGGTGTCTTAGACAACATCACCAATTTGAATGTAAGTGGCATTGCAACTGTTAACGAGATTTATGCTGCTGATGGAAACGTCAGCGTTGGATTACTCACTGTTACAGATGCTGCCGATATATCAGGTGATGCCAATTTAACTGGCATAACCACGATTACAAATCTTCAGGCAGGACTCGCTACAGAGTTCTTTGCTGCAACTGGTATCCAATCGGGTGGNGTANCAATTGGTGGTGGNGTTACAACCATCAACTTTACTGGTATNGGAGCAACNTTAGTTGAAGTTNTTGGAACTCGTGCTGATGTTTATATTAGTGGTGGACCTGGCATTTCCTCGGTAGGCATTGAAACCTCTGGAGCATTTGTTGGAACTGCAACTACATTAAACTTTATTGGTCCAGGTGTAACTGTTGGAGTCACTACTGATAATGTTGCACACGTTACTGTTGGGTTTGGTTCTCTTGGATATTCAACTCAATCATTTATAAACATTGGAGTTGCTCAATCAGTATTTCCATTTTCATACAATCGCAATGCAATTGAAGCGTATTATAATGGATCAAAGTTAGTTCAAGGAGCAGATTATTCTGCATCTAATGGAACTACAGTTGATTTTACATTTGATGCGATTGCTGGAAGTACCGTTGAGTTAATTACATACAGAACAGAGGTTGGTCCTCTCCAGGGACAAGTAGTTCGTCGTACTTTTGTTCCATCTGGTATACAAACATCATTCAATTTCTCTGGTGGATATGCAACTGGAAACGTTGATGTATATCTCAATGGTTCTAAACTAATCCCAGTAACAGACTTTACTGCCACCGATGGTCAAACAATTGTTCTACTATCTGGTGCTGCTGATGCTGGGGACTTTTTAGAAGCAGTTTCTTTCCAACCAAATATTGTTGGTGCTGGCGGAAGTAACTTCCTCTTTATGGATGATGACTCTGTAATTGGATTAGCAAGTACAATTAACTTTGGACTTGGTATTGGAGTAAGTGGATTTGACTCTAATGTTGGTATTGTAACTGTTGGATTGACAGAGAATGTTTCACTTCCAGGCATAATAACTGCTACTGGTGGATTTATTAGTGCAGCAAACACTACGCCCATCCAAATCAGTTTGGTTGGCAGTGAGTTGACGTTTACTGCTGTTGGAATTGGTTCAACTACATTGACTCTATCATAATTATATCAATCCAGATATTCAATAAATAAAGAAAAACCTGTTACCATGTCAAGAGCAAGAGATTTAGCTGCGTTAGTCATCCCAGAGTTATTTCAGCAGAATGCTGGAAGAAATCAACTTGGTCTGGGAACTGACACTATTAATGCCAAAATCCAGGTGTCGGGCGCTGTCTCAGCAACGACATACTATGGTGATGGTTCAAACTTAACAGGAATAAATTTAGATCCTGGTAGTAGTCAATCTATTACCAATCTAAATGTTACTGGAGTCTCAACCTTTGGAGATATCAACATCTCTGCAGGTAGCACGGTTTTTGGGGGTGACTTTAGTAACTCAACTTTTACAGGGGTAACAACTTTTGCGGGACAGGTTAGCGCAGCAGGTACAACAGGTAGAGATGGTCAGGTTTTAATCTCTGTTGGATCTGGTGTTAGCTGGCAGGATCCCGTAGGTATCAGAAGTGAAGTATTCATTGATGCTGTAGAAGGACAGGTACAGTTTAACTTCACTCACGATCCAAATGCTCTTGACGTATTCATTAATGGTATTAAGTTAGACCCTGATGAGTATTCATCTGATGGTGGCACAGTTGTCTCTATTTCTACTGCAACTGATGCAGGGGATATTGTAAACCTTGTTGGATATGGTGTTTCTGGTTATCAAGGACAGGTTGGAAGTTTAACTGTTAAAGATGATAATGTCATCGTTGGCAATGTTGGTGGCATCAACATCCTTAACTTTGAAGGAAGAGATACATCAGTCGTTGGTGGTGGTAACAGTGTTACTGTAAATATTCCAAATAGAAAAGGATTTGTAGATAGCAGAGAAACCAGAGCATATGTCTCGCACGATGATGTGGGCACTGCATCTACAATAGGTGTTGGAGATACAATATTCTCATTCTTGCCAATTGCGCCAAGTATCACATATGATACCACTGATGTATATGTTGCTGGTTACAAGAAGTTTAGTGATACATTAGATCTTGGATATTCTAAGTATGTTGGTATTCCAACAGGTGCTCCCGATGGATCTGATGTTATCATTGTTGGATATAAGAATGCTAGCGTAAGAAATAATAATGCACGCACTGCAACTCAAGATCAGGTCGTATTTAGTTTTCCATTCACTGGTATTGGAACCCCTGGAAGTATTGCATCAGGAAAACCGATTGATGTTTACTATACTGGAGTCAAACTTGTTGAGAATGAGACTTATGTAAGTGTCTATGGAAACTCAATTACTCTAGATCCCAGTGTCAACGTATTTAGGGGTGACATTGGAGACATCTTTAGTTATGTTGATCAGGCAAAAGTTGGTATTGTAACCATCGTTGCTACTGAAGATGAAAGGATTATCAATTTTCCAGAAACATCATCAAGTGATGTTGATATTGTAATTAATGGTGTCAAGTTACCATATAGAAACAATGTTGGTCTGACATCTGTAATTGACCTTGAGGAATCAACTCAACTGAATGATGGCATCGTCATCAATAGCTATGATTCTGCAAATATACCACAAGCAAAAGTTGGAATTAACACAAGAACTGTTGGTTTTGGTGAAACTATTCTCTTTGGTACTCTTGAGAATGAGCACTTTATAAATGGCGTTAAGATTTATGGTAGAGACATTGATAGTGTTGGTGTTACCTCTATCGTCTCTCTGAGAAATGTACCTGAACCAGGTTCAATCGCAGAAAACCTACGGTTTGCAGATGGTGCAAGAGTTGGACTAGCAACAATCTCTGCTGTTAGTGTTGGTCAAACAATCTTCTCAGATACGTCAGTCACATTTAACAAAGATGATGTAGATGTATTCTACAATGGTGTTAAGTTAGCAGCATCAGAATTCTCTATTGTAGGTTCATCAAGCACAGTTACTCTAGCAGATGGAGTTGGTGCTGATGCAGTTGGCGATATATTAGAGGTTGTTAGATGGAACTTAGGTGCTCGCTATGGTATCTCTACGTTCTCTGCTTCTAATCTTTTAGACCCAAGTCTTGTTTATCTAAACACTGCAATACTTGAAGATGGAACAGAATTTGCTGTTGCTCCATATAATCTTGGATCTAAAGTTGGATTAACAACGATTACAACAGATGTATCTGGTATTACCACAGTTTCTGTTGCATATACTCCAGGAAACGAGGAGGTTTATGTTAATGGTGTTAAACTCTTAAAAGACATTGAATACACAGCAACGACTAGTGGAACCATTACATTAACCAATTCAACAGTTGTTGGTGATACTATTGAGGTTGTTCAAAACGCAGCAGGAGCTGTTACTGGAATCAACACAATCACAGCAGTTGGTTTGCAGACTGGATTTGCTGGAGATTATATTAGTGGATATAATGACGTATTCTTTAACGGCGTAAGACTGAGAGAAAATGATGAGTACCAAGGCAATGGTCCGTCTGAGATTTATATTCCAGCAGGAGCAGTATCTGGAGATAGAGTTGAAATTATTGCATATAGTGCGGCACATAGACAAGTTGGATACACAACCACTCTTGATGCAGGCGATGAGATTGTTACATATAATGCAACAGATAAAGTTGTACAGATATTTGTAGACGGTGTAAAATACAACAAAACCGACTTTGTTGTTGGTTTTGCACGAACTGACTTCACCATTACTGATCCTACAAAAGCAATTGCAACCAATCAAGTATTCTTGAATGGTGTTAAACTTGATGGCGGTGGAGCAAATCCAGAATATACAATTCTAGATGGAATTGCTGTTGGTGCTGGTATTACCGTTTTACTTACACAGGTAGTAGAACCAACAGATACACTTGAAATCGTTGGTATCAATACCGACGCAATGGTTACAAATAGAAATGAAACCACTGCAACTATATCTGAGTTTTATACTTATGAAATTGATGATCATACTGGATCGCAAGAAACCTACGTCAATGGTATTCGTGTTCTTGGTGCAGAGAGAGATACTTATGGTGCAGGGGAGTACATTCTTCTGAGTCAAGGGGGTATGGATGGTAGCATCTATGAGACCTTTAGTTATGCAAGTGGTGTAAGAGTTGGTCTCACAACCATCTCCACAGCACCATCATTTACCTTAAATACTGCAATCTCTGCTCCTGGAGTTGGTGCAGGTATTACTGAGTTTATTGTTGACTCTGTTGCTAATGTAACTGTTGGATCCAGTATGATCATTACTGGAGTTGGATCAGCATTTGCTGGTGGAGTTGAAGTTGTATCTGTTGGATCAACATCAGTCTTTATTGGTGTAGCAGCTACAATTCCAGTTGCAGTTGCTGCTGGTGTTGCAGTCACAATTACATCAAGCATTGGATCTAGCATTTACAGCGTTGCAGCACCTCTGGGTGTACCAGACAACGATGTATACGTTAATGGTATCCTCCAGGCACCATCTCTATACTCATCCGATTATACTGTTGGTGGAGGAACTACAATCACTCTTATGA
>JGI10211J34971_10002698_pt1 | contig 14350 bp, 12 predicted proteins | sample Etolagsediment_FD_34971 | JGI IMG/M metagenome (IMG submission 34971) | reverse complement strand
CAATCAAGAAGCCCAAGAAAAAGGCGGGTGGTAAATAATGGCAACTCCGCAAGAACAAAGATTATATCCTGTCAACGGTAATATGCTCCGTGCCGATGGAACAATCGGCAATCTCCTTGATACCGTTGAAGATATTGAGGGCGGTTCTTCAAGTTATGCTTGTACGGAATTAATTGTCGGTGGCGGCGGATGTGTCGGAATGTGTCAGATGTCCCACCTTGGGCAGTCCTGTCCTCCTTCTCCGTTGGCGAATCGGAAGAGGGTTACGATCAAGAATGTCAGTGCCTATCCAATTATTATCACAATGGTTGATCAATACCAGCACGGCTATATTGTGGAAGCGTTTGATGAACATGTGTTTAATGTCGGTGCTAATGGCATGGATATTTTCGCCGCTTGTATGGATAACGCCGCTATAATTAATATCATTGAGGAGGCATAATGGCTTTTACCCCACTATTAGCAACAGCGGCAGAGGTAGCACTCTTTACCCATGCTTTTAGCGAGGATGACTTTGGGTTAAGTGCTTCTGATTGGCTTCTCTTCAAGGCTATTATTCATGAGATGGCTGAAGAGATTATCCTGGAATATATGAATAAGACAGATTTAACAGCCGCTGATTTACTCGCAGATACCGGGCTTGCGGCTATTATGAAATTTGCCACGGCTCAATTTATATCTTCGACATACTTGTATATCAAACAGACAGCCGCCGGGGCAATAATTAACATTAACGATCTTACTCTTGAGGTAATTCTGCCTGATATATTTAACAGAAAAATTAAAGCGATTCTACAGACCAAAAGAATTTTTATGTTTGGGGCGGTTGACCCTGATGCCGATTATGAATAGGAGGAGGATCCATGCCTGAAACCGGGATAGGTGTAAAAGTTGATGTAAGTCAATTCTTGCCAGTCTTCGCACGCATGCCCGCACAAGCACGCAAGGCGATAGATATTGTTTTATTTGAGCTTTACAATCTCGGTAAGAATATGGCGATAAAAGAATGTCCGGTTTCTCACGGGTGGAAAGCTAAATATAGGGGACGAGGTCAATATAGTATCAGTCCCGTAAGAAGCGGAGGGTTAAGATTATCATTACAGAGGGGAAAAACTGGAAGCATTTTCAATTATGATAAGGCGGGGTTGTCAATCACTTTTGGATCTGATTTGAAATATGCGGCGTCAATTATCGACGACACAGACCCATATAAAACCGGACCAATATACCCACGGAATAAGAAAGCCCTGATGTTTCCCCGGCAAAAGAAGGGCGGTTCAAAGCCCGTTGCAAAACTCTATCCGGCAGGAGATATATTTGTTACCAGGGGACCGACAAACCCAACACACCCCGGAGGCAAGAAGATCACGGGCAAAGGCGGCAAAGCATTACTTCCACGGGTAGCAGAGCATGTGGAGAAGGAAGCCCCGATAATATTATCTCAAATTCTTAGAAAGACAGGTCTAATTTAATGGGATCTTATACAAAATATGAATCAATATTTGAACAATTAATTACCACCATTACGGAGGGGATCTCGGAATTCACCGATGAAAACGGGGTGGCAAGGGTTATATTTGGGGAAAAAACTATTGAAAATATTATATATACTCCGATGTGTTTTATCCTGCCGAATCCAATAGCTGTTGAAAATATGAATTTTACGGATAAACTTTATGTCGCAGATTTTAGCATATTGACAATTTGCAAGGGTATGGACATACCGACAATTATGAGAACCTGCATTGAACTCGGAATGAATATTGAGGATCTAATGCTTGCCGATAGAGAGCTTAATGAAACTGTTGATGACCTGGAATATTATAACCATGACCCTGGTGGAGGTCAGACAATTCCAATTCCTCCCAAGCAGTTTATTCATGTGCATGTGGGCAGTTTAAGATGTAAGTATCACCGGCAATTACCGATTTAGGAGGTCAAATATGAAGACATTATTTAAAAAACAGGGTGGGCTAAATAAGAATGGTGAAGCTCTGTCCTTGGCTTTCAAAAAGAAAATGAAACCCTTGATCGAACTATACTGTGTCAAGGATGATTACAATATTGAAGAGGTAAGCCTTATCATTGATATCGCTGAAGAAATCTCAATAGATGAAGTAATGGGGTGCAATAATGCCACAGGATGAGAAGTATTGCCCACGTTGCAATAACAAACTATGGAGATCCGATAAAACACACCGATGTTTTTGCCCTCATTGTGGATGGGTTGAAGAAAAGAATAAGAATTAATAGGAGGCTATATTATGGCAGGACCAAGAAGAAGGTATCTATCAATGGCAGAGGAAACGACATTTGGAACCGAGGTAACAGATGACAATCTGCACGAATATTTCGATGCGGAGAGTGTGGGACTTGGTCCCAGAGATGGGCAGGCATTGATGGATGAAGGGATCACGAGCCGGGATATTCAGGTGGTAGCTCCGGGACCATATTATGTCGAAGGCGATATTACTCGGAACCTCGACGCAAATATGTTACCGATGTTTTTGAATTGGGTACTCGGTCAGTACTATAAGTTGGAGAAAGTCGAATGTGAAAATGATGTATTCACTCATACTTTCCGACCACTCAATACCTTGGATTCCTTCACCACAAGAGTAGGTAAGGATTTATTTGAGCATTGTTTCCTCGGATGTAAAGTTAACACATTGGAAATCTCCTGCAACAAGGGCGAATTTGCGAAGATGACAGCGGGGATCGTGGGGCAACAGGACAAGGAAAACACCCTGGAAACATCCTACACAGTTGACCGCACTTCATATTTCAACTTTGCTCAATGCGTTATTACAATACCGGGATCCGCAAATATTGAAAACTTCTCATTGACGATTAATAACAACCTTTCAGGCGATGACGGAATCCAACTTGGAAGCAGATTCCCGGGATTCATCGAACCGTCAATGCGAAACATCGAATATACAGCAGATCACACATTCGACAGTGCAGACTTGATAGAGGACTTCTGGGGCGGTACGACTCCAACTTCTGTTGACACTTTTCTTGTTACAATCACCTTGACGGGGTCAACTATCACAGATACGGCAACGACATATAGTGTTGTCTTAACACTTCCTGCGTTGTTCTATACTGGGTCTTCTCAGCCGGTTAGTCTCCGTGACCGGGTTGTTCAGGCAGTTTCCGGCAATGCAAAATATGACAGTACGGCAGGTTATGCACTCCAGGGTGCGGTAACAAATGCGAAGGAAGTATATTTCGATAATTTTCATATTTGGGGTGCCTCCGCATTCTCAACTTCAGCATTCTGGATTGTCGGTACAGGTGGGAAGGCTTATACCTCCGCCAATGGTGGGACGGCAATTACATCACAAACTTCTGGAGTATCAACCAGAATCAACGATGTGCATTTTGTCAGTGCTACCGTGGGTTATGCAGTTGGAGACTCAGGGGTTATACTTAAAACAGTTAATGGCGGAGTTAATTGGACTTCTATGACTTCTGGAATAACAACCCAACTTAACGGAGTTAAGTTCTCATCAACTACAGAAGGATGGGCAGTCGGCGATGGTGGAGTTATACTTTACACTTCCGACGGTGCAACTTGGGCGGCGCAAACCTCCGGAGTGACAACAAAACTCTTCGGAATTGCTCTGAAAGATGGCACTGGTGCTGTATGTTGTGGCGAAGACGGAGTTGTTCTTACCACAGCCAACGCAGGATCAACCTGGACTTCTCGGACTTCTGGAGTCACAAAACATCTTCGATCATGTGCTATGATTTTCGATGTGTCTCTATACCTGTGGTGTGTCGGTGAGGATGGAACCATAATTACCTCCGCAGATGGAGGGGCTACAATTACAAGTCAGACCTCCAATGTTACAGAGGATATGTATGGTGTATCATTCTACGACAAGACAGAAGGGATCGCCGTGGGAGCTAATGGAGAAGTGGCAACCACAACAGACGGCGGAGTAACCTGGGTGCAAGATACATATTCCGACACAACCAAGATGTTATATTCCGTTACAATGGTTTCCGCCACGGTGGCATGGGCGGTCGGAACATTTGAAACGGTTCTCAAAACTACGGATGCAGGCGATACTTGGACACTCCAGACTTTAACATAATATTATGTTTACTTTCTGGGACTTGATTTTGCCGATAGCCTGCTTGGCAGTGATATTCATAATATGTAAAATAATTGAGGAGGGATAGATCAACAATGGACAATGTTATAAACATAAAAGAAAGATTGCTCAAAGGAATGAGATATACGGAACCATTTACCTTTGAATTGCCGGATAAAGAAATGATGACGGTAACAATAAGACCGATTCCCGAATGGAAGAATGCGGAAGTGGAAAGCATGAGCCTGGAAGGAATTGATCTCTCTACAATCCCGGAAGCAGAGATAACGAAACTATCAACAGGAGATGGTGATCTCGGACAGTCTATGATGTTACTGGCTATGCAAGCTAAAGGCAGTAATATGATTGCCAAATTAACACAGGCAGGGTTCAAAGCAGATCACATCATTTGTGCTTATGGAATCGTTTCTGAAGACTCACAACCTATCTTTACGGCGGAAGAAATTGGAGAATTCCCTTGTGGGATCCCCAAATTGATAGCCGATAGAATCCGGGTAATATCAGGAGTAGGAAAAGAGGCGCAAGAACAGATCACCAACTTTCGTAAAGACTAAATCCGGATATGAGATGTGGCAATTACATGAGAGGGGTTATAAACTCGCAGATTCGCAAGCAAGCCTAACCCCTCTGCAAAGATTATTTATAATGGAAATCCTCTACCTGATAGACGAGGAAGAGAAGCTGGCAACGGCACGGGCAAAGGCAAAAAGCAAAGGATAGAAATGGCAAACACAGCGACAATAATAATAAAACTGATAGATCAAGCGTCTAAAGTATTCAAAAAGATTGGATCTTCCTCTAAGCAAATGGCAGATTCAATCAGGACGCATTCTTCATCTGTTCAATCCTTGGGCGTACAATTTGCCGCTATGGGCGTCGCAGGGTTGGCGGCATTTGCGTTGGTAACGAAAGCCGCCGCAGACTCAGAAGAAGCTCTGCGAAAAACAATGACAATGACCGGGTTACAGGGTGCAGCTTACAATAAAATGTTTAAGAACCTTGATAGCTATGCTTCTCAATTAGCTGTTAATTTCGGGGTAGCTGGGAAAATTATAAATGAAGCATTCTACCAAGTACTTTCGACGGGAGCAAGAGCAGGGACTAAAGATTTTGAAGCTCTTACAGAAACCGCTATCAGGTTGAATAAGGTTGTAGGATTAGACTTGTCAGATGCAGTTGAACAGACTGCGGGAACTCTTAATACTTTTGGACTCAGATTAAGAGATGCAGGGAAAATGGCGGATGTATTTTTCAAGGCTTCAAGAGAAGGGGCTACTACGGTTCCCCAACTTTATGAGGCAATGAAACAAGCAGGTCCTCTTGCACGGGCAATGGGATTATCACTTGAAGAGACCACAGCAATATTAACACATTTCGCCAATCAGAATATCAAAGGAGCAGAAGCAGGGACAACATTCCGCCGTGTACTCACAAGATTGACCGCTCCAACAAAAGAAGCTATGGAAGCAATGGCTATGTTGGGAGTTAAGGTCTTTTCCGGTGGTCAAAAGATGAGGGATACCAGTGAAATAATTAAAGATTTCATTAAAAAAGCCAAAACATTAAAGAAAACAGAACTTATTTCAATGATGACAGCCTGGGGGATTGAGACAAAAAAGGCAAATGGAAAACTCAGAAATATGCGAGATATGATTATTGACCTCGGAAGATCAATGAAAAAAGAGGGAATGACAGAGGAAGCCATTGACCAAATGAAAGCCTGGGGTATCCAAACGCATATTTCAGCCGGTAAGTTACGACCAATCCCAGATATTTTAAAAGATTTCAAAGTGTCGCTAAACAAACTTAGTCAAGAAGAACAAGCCCATGCTGTCAAGGCTGTAGCCGGGCAGTTTGCGATGGCGGGATTCTTGAAGGCTATCAATTCAAATATTGACCAGATCCCCAAATTAACAAAGTCGTTGAAGGATTCAAAAAATGCTTTAATTCTTGCAGAAATAGAAATGAAGAAAGGATTTAATGAAACACTAAAAAGAATGGGACAGATTGCCAATGAAACATTTAAGGTTATCGGAAAGGTAGTTACTAATTACTTGGTCCCATATATGGCGGCAATAGAAAAGGCAGGATTAGCCATGTTGGAATGGGCGAAAGCTAATCCTGTTATAGTGAAAATTGCTGTGGCAATAGCGGCGGCGGGGACCGCTATAGCATTATTCCTTGGAATTGTATTAACTGCCGTGGGAACATTTGGGTTATTCGTTGCAAGTATAATGACGGCGGCTCCTGTTCTATTGATAATAGGGAAGGCTCTGCTTGTCTTAACTCCTATTGTGGCGGCTGTTATTGCAGTAGTAGCGGCATTATATTTAGCTTGGGAAAATAACTTTTTAGGGATCCGTGATATTGTCGCTTCAGTTATTGGTGCTATAAAGAATATTTGGAATGGACTTCTTGAATTCTTCAATCAGATAATTCTCCCATTCTTTGACCTTCTCCGGGAGAAATTCAGGAAAATATGGGACGCTGTAGTAGAAGTATGGGATGAAGCAATTAAAAGCATTCTCCCGATATTGGATGAGTTTTGGAAAGAAATTCAGCAAACATTTGATGAGATGAAACCTTATTTAGAGGACTTCTGGAAGAGATTCAAAGAGGGATGGCATAAAATACTAATGTTTGTCAGCCCGATTATTGATAAAATGATAGAGATATTCAAGAAAGATTTAATGAAATTTATACAAGATTGGTTGGTTCCGGCATTGATAGTAGGTATAAATGCTATAAAGAAAGCCTTTAAAGTATTGTCTTGGATAGCTATAAATATTATTTTTCCATTTGTTGATGCACTCGTATTAACCGGAAAAGATATTGCCAAATTTGTCGGTATATGGCATGACAATGCCAAAAAGGGATTAAATAAAATTAAGAAACTATTATTTGATTTCAAGGTTTGGTACGATCAAGAATTCGCTGGGATGTTCTCAGGATCGCTATTCGAGGGAGGATATGATCTTCCAGGATCTAAAGGCAAAACAACCCAAGTAAACGATGATAGTAGTAAAAAATCATCTTCATCATCTGGGATTCAAACAGCTACAGCAGATTATAAAAAACTCAAAGAAGCGATAACAAAAACAGGTGAATCAATTGTCCTTCTTTCCTCACAGCAAAAGGGATTAAATGCCGCCCAAAATATGGGGAATTTGCTCCAGAATGCTTTAACCACTTCTTCCGGGGAATTTGTAGAAGCAGGGGAAAAGGTAACCGCCGAAATAGNGTCTATGGTTAAAGGACTTACCTCTGCCAATGCTGGACAGGATGCATGGAATNGCCATTTATTTAATTCAGTTGGTATATTTGATAATTCTAAAAAAAGCCTTCTTGATTATGGACTGGAAGTTGACGGGTTGAAAGAGAAGATAGATTTGTCAAAAGTGGCAACGAGCCTATTCAATAAATCAACAGAAAAAGCCGGAGAAGCTGTAAAATATACTTATGAGCAACTTGATAAATGCACTGTTAAATTTGCCGGTAACGAGAAAAGTGCCAAAACGGCAACTGATGCCATAGTGGGATTTAGAGTAAAGACTGAAGAATTAGGTGAACCTTTAAATCAGGCGAGTAAAAAACTTGGCGAACAAAAAAATAAAATAGTTAAACTTTACGATCCACTTGTAACAATTGGAAAAACATTTACCTGGCTGGGTAAAATCATAAAGTCAACTATGGAATCTACCACAGTTACCATGAATAACAATATAACTGCCATGATAACTAATATTGAACAACTTAAAACATCCATAACCTCCATGATTGTTTCCATTCAAGAGGCAATAAAAGCGATGGTTGATCTCCAAACACAGAGCGAATCTACACCCACCACGGGAGGAGAACCCGGAGTAAGCCCTACTAAAAAAAGTATTGTTTCTTTTTCTCAGAGCAGAAACTCAATGACTGCCTCAAAAACACCGGCAACAATAACCCTCCAAGTCGGAACCCTCGTAGCAGATGACTCCGGACTAAGAAAATTAAGCGATGTTCTCCACAAATTTAACCTGGAGCGGCAAGGAAGGCGGGCATAATGGCATTCACTCTTGATGGCAATACAATACAGGAGCCTAACAATTTTAATATCCGTGATTTCAAGATCGAGAAAGCGGATCGCCTCGCCAATGGTACATTGAAAAAGGATGTCAGGGTCAAGAAAAAAGAATTTACATTAACATATAGCGTTATCCGGTGGGATGCCTTGGAAGTTTTCCACGATGTCTATGACGGAAGCAGTGAATTCGTTACATTTGTGTACGAGGATCTTGGGACTGGACAAACGGCAACCGTAACAATCAGCGAATTACCAAGGCGATTAAGATTCACAGATCCTACACCGGCAGATTATCTCTATACGGAGGTCACAATAATACTCCTGGAGCAGTGATTTATAATGCCTTTACGGGTTTCAGATACATACAAAGCAAATGTTGTCGGAAATGAGCGGAAGACAAACCCGCTTATAATTTTGAATTTCAATGAAGATAATTCTGATTATCCCATAGGATCCGCTTCTGCGACATCTGAACAGACAGGCAAGGAAGCATACAGGGCAATCAATGGCAGGATAAGAGAGATAACCTACACAGGACATAATTACATTCCCCGGTGGTTGTGGGATGCTCATTATGGTTGGTGGAGTAATAACACATCCGACGGGAGCGGGGATTTTGGGATTCCTGAAGTAATTACCATTTCTTATTTCTCCACAATAACGGCAAAGAATTACCTCGTTATCGGCTATGAAGACAATTACCCTGTTGATTTCACCATTGAGGTTAGTTCTAACGGTGTAGATTATACACTTATAGAAACAGTAACAAGCAACACAGAGCCTTTTTACGGCCATTATGATAACTCTTACAGGGATATAAGCTATGTCAGGATTTCCGTTACGAAGATTTCTGCTATTAATAGTCCGGTTAAGATTCTGCAATGCGGCACGGTCTGGATGATTGTTCTTGATCTGCCGGACATTGATTACTGTGATCTCGTTGAAGAGCTTGTAGAGAGAGCCGGGGATCCTCTTGGATTGGTTTCTTCAAATTACTTCGAATTCCATATTTACTCAGAGAATGATATATGGAAGTGGGACAATGCCGATTCTCCTTTTTTTATGATGGAGAATATGAAGTTTTCTATTCGTCCCTATTATGGCATTCAGGAAGCTACAGATGTATTTAGTTTTATTCCTCTTGGAGTTTTCTACAATGAGAATTACGAGGTTGACACCGACAGCTTGATTGCTAAATTCATCGGATACGACACGATATACAGGATCAAGGATATGACTCCTCCGATATTTGCACTTGCAGAAGACACAACCGTGTATGAGCTTTTCCGTTATCTCTTTGAGGGGCTGGGGTTTGATCTTGGGAATGTGAAGATTTCAAGTGAACTTAATTACAAGGTTCCTTACGGATTCTTCGCCGGGGAAGTTGGTGCTAATTTTGCGGGGGAAACCGTGGGAGAAGCATTGCAGGTTCTCGCACAGGCGGGTAACGCTTATGTATCCTGTGACAGGTTCGGAAATCCTATGGTACGAAGCAATTTCCGGAAGAACACAACGCCGGAGGAGTTAACGGATTCTGATTATCTATATAAGACAAAGAATTTACAGGATTTCTCCGATACTTATGAAGCGGTTAAGGTACGATATAGGATACCGGAACCATTTGCAGATGAAACAGAGTTAATCAATCTATATGAATACTCTGTCCCCCCAGACGGAATAACCCTTGAATTGGAATTCCCGGACGCTGTAGGAATTGTAACAAGCATTCAGATCCTGGGAGCCACGAATGTTACCTTGGAATCAAGTGACTTGGGGGCGATAAGTGGGACATTGACTTTCGCAAACGCCGGGACAAGTACGGAAACAGTACAGGTTATTATCTATGGGCAGAAGGTTAGCTTTTTTAATACTTCAATCGAAAGAACTAATCTCAATATAGATGACCCGAAAAGCACATTAAAACTATCTAATTGGTTAGTCCAGGATAGATTAACCGCTATTATGTATGCCGATTCTCTTCTCCAGTATGTTACCAGTCCAAGCAACAAATATGAGATTGAATGGAGAGGCGATCCACGGTTTCAGATTGGAGAAATTATCAGGATAAACGACTCCACAAATAACACAGACGAAGAAGTTCAAATAATTAAACAATCTCTGCCCTGGCGGAGTTTCCTTGGAGGTGATGGCAGGTGTGAAATGTATGCGAGAAAGGCAATAGAGAAGATTCAGTGGGGACATATTGCATTCTTTCACTCGACAAATCATAGTGCAACCATTCCTGAAAAGTGGGAATATGGTTGTGTTGGATTAGCTCAGATGGATGGATACTACGAGGTTATGTAACCTCAATATAAGAAGAAAGGTGATGTAAAATGGCAGATTTATCAGCAGATACCAATGGAAGAGTACCGGCACAATATCTGAATGCCGGTGGGACTGCTTACGAAGAAGTAAAAGGCGCTAACAACGCCTCTAACGTAAATGTGATTGCAATGACCGGGGCGGAAACAGATGTGCAAGGAACAACCGCACATGATGCCGCTATGTCCGATGCCCCAATAATTACTGGAGGAGTCGCAAAGGCGACAGCACAAACAGCAGTTGATGAAGGCGATGCCTGTTATACAGCGGTTGATCTCAATGGAAGAACAAAAGTAGCACTGGAAGAGGTTCAGGGAACTCACGATGCCGCCGCTCCGGCGAAGGGGTTGGTTGTTCAGGCGGAATGTCAAGGAACAAAGGATACACCGGATGACGGGGACGCCGCCAATTTGTCAGTGAATACTTCCAATGAATTGAGGACAATCAATGAAGATGTGGAAGCCGCTCACGATGCCGCCGCTCCTGCAAATGTTTCAATGGCAGGCGCAGTAGCTAATGCCACAGCCGACACACCCGACGAGGGCGACGCTTGCAGATTGTCGGTTGATCTGAACAGCAACCTAAGAACAAAACTGGATCTTGCAGAAGGTGTACCGGATGCCGCAGCTCCTACAGATGCCATACAAGTTGGCGGAGTAGCGAATGCAGTCGCTCCAACTCCCGATGAGGCAGATATGGGCGCAGTGTCAATGAATCTCAATAGTGAGATCAGGGCAACCCTGGAATCCTGCGAAGCAGTACCAGATGCCGCCGCTCCAACCAGGGCAATACAAACCGGAGCCGTGGCAAATGCAACCGCTCCGACACCGGATGAGGGTGATCTCGGTGCATTATCAATGACATTGGGCTCTGAAATACGAGTAATAAACGAATCAGCCTCCGCGGCACTTGACGCCGCAGTACCTACAAGGGCAATATTGTCAGGTGGAAGAGGAAACGCCGCTATTGCCGCCGCCGATGATGAAGGAGATATTCTTCCTCTATCGACAGACCTCCGGGGAGCAGTGAGAATTATAGGTGATGTTGCTCATGACGCCGCTGATACCGCAGAACCCGTGAAGATCGGAGCGAAGGCAAATGCGGAAGAACCCGCCGCCGTGACCGCAGAGAATGACCGGGCAAATATCGGAGTGGATCTTTATGGCAATCTTCGACAGGTCGGAAACCTTGAACATAGCTCTGTTGACCGTGGAAATCCGGTAAAAATCGGTGGTTATGCGAAGGCGACAGCACCAACAGCAGTAGCAGACGCAGACCGGGTAAATGCTTGGTATGACCAAAGCGGAAGAGCCGCAATATATAATGACCTTACCCAGGCAGTGCCGGATGCCGCCGCACCTACTCAGGCAGTGCAAGTTGGAGCCGTGGCAAATGCTACCGCAGATACACCCGACGAGGGCGATCTCGGTGCATTGAGCATGAATTTGAACTCAGAATTGAGAACAACACTTCAATCCTGCGAAGCTGTACACGACGCTGTACATCCTACTCGTGGCGTATCTGTCCATGGAGTATGTCAGGCAACCGCAGATTCACCGGACGACGGAGACGCCGCAGAATTATCATTGACAACCGGGAATGAATTAAGAGTGATTAACGAATCAACTTCAGCATTGATTGACGCCGCACATGACGCCGTTGCTCCGGCAAATGTTAGAATGGTAGGAGCCGTCGCAAATGCAACAGCCGATACACCGGATGAAGGAGATGCAACCAGACTTTCTACAGACCTAAATTCAAATCTCAGAGTTCTGAATGAATTAACTTCAGCCGTAGCAGATGCCGCCGCTCCGGGACGCATTGGTTTCGTGGGTGGTCGTGGTAACGCCGCCGCTCCAGCCGCAGAGGATGAGGGCGATATTGTAGCCTTGTCCACCGACCTCAGCGGAAGAGTAAGAACTATAAGCGATCCCATTGATGCGGCACATGATGCCGCCGCACCCGCAAATGTAAGGATGATGGGAGCCGTTGCTAATGCTGTAGGGGATACTCCCGATGAGGGCGACGCCTCAAGGCTGTCGGTCAACCTGAATTCTGAACTCAGAGTTGTAAATGATTCTGCCTCAGCAGTGGCTGATGCCGCCGCTCCTGGTAGAATATTATTCAATGGTGGTCGTGGTAATGCCGCCACTCCAGCCGCTGAAGATGAAGGAGATATCGTTTCATTCTCCGTGGATCTTCAGGGATCCCAAAGAGTGATTGGTAATGTAGCTCATGACGCCGCAGATTCCGGGGAACCGATGAAAGTCGGAGGGAAAGCCGCAGGAAAGCCAACTAATCTGACTCCAGTAGCAGGCAATGACCGATCCAATCTGATAACTGATCTCTATGGGAGATTATTCACCTCGACAGGTGAACAGATTACTCTCCATACAGCAGGAGCAGAAACAGCAAGTGACACAGGAACCGCAGTAGTAGGACTTGATCCTTATTCAGTAGCGGAAATTGTTTTTGATCTTACTGCCGCCGCTACTGCCGTAGGTGATACCCTTGATCTCTACATTGATTCTTCGAGGAATAATGGAACATCCTGGATCAATGTTGTTCACTTTACGCAGAATCTCGGAAATGGTGGAGCTAAGAGATATACGGCAGTGTTGAATCCAAAGGGTGTTACTGCCGCTACTCCTACCGATATAAGTACGGATGCCCTCGGTGCAAATGCTCTCAGACACATTGTAGGTAATGGTCTCAGAGCAAGATGGGTAATCAATGACACCGGAGCCGCATCATTTACCTTCTCAGTTCTCGCAAATATGAAAGTATAAGCATGAATATAAGCATGAGGAGCTAAAATGCCTGTAAGTTATACGACCGATAACACATTAACTAATCCCGGAGCAGAAGATGGGGACATGACAGGATGGGCTTCATCTTCTGCCTCCGCTGTTTCGGGTGGGACTGATGGATCCTATTGTTTCGATGTTTTGACGGCAGGATCCATGTCCCAAACCTGGACACCGACAGCAGATCAAGTTCCACTTTACGTTAATTGCTCTGGCAATTTCCTACCGGAATTTGAATCAGAACCAGATGATACAGAAGATTTAGCGACGGCAAAATTCACGATTAATTATTCCGACTCCACAAAAGACATAATTACCGTACCAATACGCGAGATTGAGGAAGCATAAATGGCAATATCATGGGTAACAGGAGATATAGGATCCCTCGAAATTGTATGGACAACCTTTACAATTGAGAATGTTCCTGTTGACTCAACGAAAACCGTTACAGATGTTGACTTCGAGATTGCCCATGATACCGTTGGACATTCCGTTTATTATGACGAATTTTCTCTCACCAGCGAGGTAACGAGTGCCGACGATCCACAGGTGGAAGAAGAAGATATTACCTATGTAACAATTGACGATCACAGCACAGTTTTACCTTCCTCTATTCAGCACGAAAACATCCTTGAAACTAATAAACATACTCCCAAGGCTCATACACTTGGATCTCATAGTGATGTTGTCATTGCTTCTCCCATAGCTAATCATTTCTTGGGGTGGGATACCGGAACAAGTAAGTGGATAAACAAATTAGCATCAGTAGCAGGGGCAGATCACTCAACCCTCAACCAACTCGATTATGCAAGTGCAGGACATACGGGTTTCGCTCCTGCCACGGCGGTGTATAGTACGGTTGTTCTTACGGCAGACCTTGATCCGCTTGTTGTTGGGACAAGGTACATAATGAATGACGCCGTGAATATCTGTGATTGTGTTCTTCCTGCAACGGCGGCAGTGGGAGATATGATACAGATAGTGGGCATGAATGCCAACGGCTGGAAGGTCACGGCGGCAGCAGG